>Ga0114932_10003155_pt1 | contig 16473 bp, 21 predicted proteins | sample 2SBtaG_2_FD_87286 | JGI IMG/M metagenome (GOLD analysis project Ga0114932, IMG submission 87286) | Deep subsurface microbial communities from Kolumbo volcano to uncover new lineages of life (NeLLi) - 2SBTROV12_ACTIVE470 metaG | ecosystem: Environmental > Aquatic > Marine > Volcanic ... | reverse complement strand
TTTTAAACAAAAAAAATGACCAAGAAATTTTTGATGGTATCACATCAAGGCATGTAAATGCATATTATTCAACTGTTGTTAAAGGTCTTACGGCAAAAGTTTTTCGAACATATCTGGCATCAAGTGTAGTTTCAAAATATCTTCGTGACCATGATAATATCAAATCTGAATCTGATATGAAAAAACTATTCCATGCAAAATTAGCAAACCTAGATGCGGCTAAAATGTGTAATCATAAACGTACCATACCAAAGAATTTCGATCAAACATTAGAAAAGAAAAAAAATACTCTAAATGACGTAGAAAAAGCAACACCATGGAAAAAATATGAAGAATCGTTGAAAAAAACACAATCTAAGATTATAAAAACAGAGGTGCAAAGAGAAACCCAAAAGAGACAGATCAGAAAAATTAAAACAATGATAAAAAAGAAAAAAGAAAAACATACTGAACGTGTTGAAAAACTACAACTTCAAATAGATCTGACACAAAAAACACGAGATTATAATTTAGGAACATCATTGAGAAATTACATTGATCCAAGAATCTTTCAAAGTTGGACCGATGAAGTTGCTGCTGAATGGGAAAAACTTTACACGTCAGCACTCCAGAAAAAATTTCTCTGGGTAAAAAATATAGATTCTAAATGGTCTGAAATTTCAAAATATTATTAGATTCAGAACGATTTAATTGCACCAAAAATTCATGCGTATTATGCCGGGGTAGCTCAGCCTGGCCTAGAGTGCCAGTCTCCTAAAGAAGGCAATACTCATAATCTGGAGGTCGTGGGTTCGAAACCCACCCCCGGCACTCACATCTATATCAATTGAAAGGCTGATTCAGTGATTTAGATAGTATTAAATTTAGTTTTTTGACGATCGAATTAACATGTCAGAATTGGATGAATTTGCTGAAGCATTAATGGGCCAGATTTCAGTAGAACTTGACGAGGAGAAAGAAATAGCAACATTATCAAAAAAAATTAAGGATGATAAAGATTTTACAATAAAGTTTGATGATGTTGAAAATATAGTACAAAAAATATTTCCAGATTTAAAACAAAAAGTTTATGATTACACTGGATTAGAAATTTCTAATGAATTATCTATAGAATACTTAGGGTTAGATGGATTCAAGAGGTTAAAGGGTAAAAAGGTGTTCACTGATAATGCACGAGAATTTATTGATAAATTATTTGATGCTGTTACAAAAAATGATTTAAAAAAAATTGCAGAGATTATTGGTGAAGATACTGCTAAATTCTTGGTTTATTCTACCTATGTAAAATCATACATTTCAAAATTAACAACTACATATGGTGATTATCTAGATTCTAAGATTTACCTTAACATGTTTATTTTAGGAGATTACCCAAAAATAATTTTGTACAAACAGGGACCTCCATATCAGATGAAATCTGAATCTGTAAAATCTGGATATCTTGGGGCGTTAAAAATGACTGTTCTAGAAGAAATAATCCATTCAGTACAAACCAATTTACAAAGATTAAACATGCAAGCTGTTGTACAGGTTAATACGATAAATGAGGAATTGGCAAAAACTATCCTAGAATTAGATGAAAAAACGGTAACTGGATTGACCGAATATTTACAATTACAATTGGTACCAGAGGAATTCAAGATTGCAAAAAAAGCCAATTTATTTTTTATGTTAAATCCTGATAATTTCATCACAAATGTTATGGGACCTGACGTGATGACATATACAAGAGTGGAAATTGACCCAAAGATTTCAGATTTTATACCCTCGTTAGAAGCGATTTATCAAAGATGGTTAAAACCCATTCAATCACAACATGCAATATTTACTACTATGGAAGGTATGGCAGAATTTCTAGTACAGCAAATATTAAAAGATGATACAGATTTTCAAAATTATCTTACTACGTTTGTAGGTACTGATTATTCTTCATATAGTGTAAAAAAGAGTACAGGTAAAGAATTCACTGAATATCTATTCAATGAGTTTGGTAAAAATACATTTGAAAAATTAATCGTAGATCCGCCCAATACAAAAGAATTGAAAAATCCACAACTATATCTAAATAGAGTTAGATAGAACTTTGTTTATTGACGACAGAAAAGTTTGATCCATTTGTCACAGAATGGCTGTCTTTTTCACAGGATCCAAAATATAATTTAATAGAAAAATGTCTCAAACTTGCACAAATCTTGGATTATCCTGAATTAAATATCACAGATTATATTGAAAAAATAAATCAAATTGGTAACTCTCTAAAATTAAAAATAGACGATGTTGAAAATCCCATATATCTCATTTCAATGCTAAGCGAACATATTTTTGAAAATTATGGTTTTTCTGGAGATGATCAAAATTATTACGATCCTAGAAATAATTTTCTAAATACTGTAATCGATAAAAAATCTGGTATACCCATCACACTTTCAATTGTATATACTGAAATAGCAAAATACATTGGACTTGATCTGAAGATTGTAGGGTTTCCAGGTCATGTTATTGTGAAATATAATGATGATATTATTTTAGATCCATTTTATAGAGGTAGGCTTCTTACAATTGAAAATTTAGAAGAAATTCTACACAGTAATTTTGGTGAAGATGTTGAGATGATTTCTGAATATCTTAATGAGGCAACAGAAGAACAAGTGTTAACTAGATTACTAAGAAATTTGAAAAATGCATATACACAATCATTTGCATATGATAAAGCTATGAAATGTGCAAATATGATTTTGGGAATACAACCAGAATCTCCAGAAGAGATTCGTGATAAAGGAATATTAGAAGAACGGCTTTTACATTATGATAAGGCATTACCATTACTGAATAAATATCTCGAGTTGCAACCGGAAGCAGAAGATGTAGATTTTATTCTTGAATTAATTAAAAATGTAAGAGAAAAATCTAATCAATAATTATCTGGTGTTAATTCTCCTCTTCTTACCATTTTAATTTCATGACGTGACAATCTATTCTTTAATGCATTTTTTAGAAAATCTACTTCGCTACGCAATGAAGCTACTTCATCTTCTAATTTTGCTACTCTTTCGTAAATCGTCTCGGATTCATCAGTTTGTTTAGGCATGTGATCAACCAAATAAAAGACCTTAAAAAGTTATTGGTGATATCTGATAATAATATTAAAGCTCGAACTCTTGGTTGCAAGACTGGCACTTGCCTCTTTCCTTGCCCACTTGGCCAATTATAAAAATTCTACCTATTGTTTGACATTCAGGACACATACCAGTTGTAACATTTTTTGGACCACTTTTTATAATTTTTTGAGTTTTTCGTCTTCCCATTGGAAGTTTTGGATTAATCACACTTTTAAGTTTAATTCAGCGCGGGGAGAGGGATTTGAACCCACGAGTTCTTGCGAACATAGGATTAGCAATCCTACGCCCTACCAAGCTAGGCGATCCCCGCACAGTGATATTAAATTAATTTGGTTAATTAGTATAACGTGAATTCAAGATAGTAAAAATCACTAATCGTTTCATTAAACTAAAAATATTTTAAAATGAATTTAGTTTTCTGAAATTTGAGTATAGTCTTGGACAATATTTCTCAATGGTATTCGCTTACCATTAACAATTTTTAGATCAACACGAAAAGTTCCATTGTCAACATTGACTATATTATATGAGTTTTCAAAGAATCCACGAACTCTTTCTGAAGAAGCAGTGCCAGCGTTTGCAATAGATAATGTATTAAAATCCCAAATCCACGGTCTATGTTTATGTCCACATAAAACTAGATTCACATTAGAATCTAGAATTGTACGTAATACATCTCCAGCATCAATAACGGTTAATCGATCAGAGCCAGTATCTGGGATTCCAATCAAATGATGATGCATTGCTACCATCTTCAATTTATTTTCATATTTTTTCAAAGTTCGTTCAAGCCACAGATTTTGATGATGACCCACTTCACCTTCATCACGATCTGGTCTAGCAGAACCAAGTGTCACAAGTATTACATCATCCCCAATGAGGTTCTCTGTTTTAAATGGAAAATATTTCTTGAATAATAAATATCCCGTGTTTCTATAATCATGATTTCCACTAATTGCAATTATTTTCTCTACTTTAATCTGAGAAACTAAGTTTTTACATTTCTCGTATTGTTCAATTAATCCCTCATTTGTTAGATCGCCAGTGATCACAACTGCCTCTGGTTTTAATGAATTTATTTCATCAATTACATTTCCAAACACTTCTTCTCGAAATTGAGCTCCAATATGTAGATCTGATAATTGAACTATCTCCATATATGTAGATTAACTACACTTCATATTTTAAACGATTGATTGATGTAAATTTAACAAATTGAGAATTTCAAGTTAGGGTTAAATAATTAAAATTCAGAATATGTAATATGGCAAAAAAAGCAGTTGTAATGAAAGGAGATGGGATAGGACCTGAAGTAGTAGATTCTATGCTCAAAGTGCTCAAAGAATGTAATTTACAATCAGAACTAATCCATTGTGAGGTAGGATCAGAGCAATGGGAAAGGAATGGATTTAAAGAAAAATCATACATTCCAGATAAAACAATGGAGGCACTTGATGATGTTGATGCTTGTTTTAAAGGACCAACCACAACTATACCAAAACCAGATGCACCAAAAAGTGTAGCAGTTACACTTCGTCAAAAATTTGCGTTGTATTCTAATATAAGACCGATTAAAACATTCAAACGATTAACCCCTAATAGAAACTTGGACTTTGTTTGTTTCAGAGAAGCCACTGAGGGATTGTACAGTGGGATTGAAGTGCAAATATCAGATGATGCAGCTATAGCTATACGTCAGATTACAAGAGAAAACTGTAGACGATTTATTTTATCTGGGTTTCAATGGGCTAAAAAATACAATCTTAAAAAAATTACTGGTATTACAAAACGAAATATACTTAAAAAAACTGATGGGATTTTTTGGGAGGAAATAGAAAACTGTCAGAAAGAATTTCCAAATATGGAATTGGAAGAGATCTATATTGATAATATGAGTCAGCAACTAGTAATAAATCCTGAACAATTTAACAACTCAGTATTATTAAGTACAAATCTTTTCATGGATATAATTTCTGAACTAGCGTCAGGAATTGTTGGTTCAATCGGATTAATTTATTCCGCAAATATGGGTGATTCTTTTGCAATGTTTGAAGCAGCACATGGAAGTGCTCCTTCCATCACCGGGCAGAATAAAGCTAATCCAACTGCAAGTATACTTGCAGGTGCTTGGATGGCTGAATATCTTGGTGAATCAGATATCAAAAATGCAATATTTTCTGCTACTGAACAAGTTATTAATGAAAATAAAGCGGCCACTAGTGATATTGGTGGTAATGCAGGTACAACACAAATGACAGATGCAATAGTTGTATATGCTAAGCAAAAACTAAGAAGGTAATTTAGTTGCCTCAACCAATATTAATTCTTCAAAAAATAATTTCTTTTTTGCAGCAATCTGAGCTCTGAAACCTTTCAACTCAGTATAGTCAATCAGTTTTTGAAAATTAGACAGTGATGACGTAACATAGATTAATTTTCCACCTGATATTACACATGATTGAACTGAATCGATAATTTTTTTTGGGATTTCTAACCCATCTTTTCCACCATCTGTGCGAATATCCAATATTTCATTGGTATCAAGGTAGGGTAGATTACAAATCACAAACTCAAACTTGTAATTCAAAGCGTCAGCTCCATTACAACATATGATATTGTTAGAAAACATATTTTGTTTTTTTAGCGTAAAAAAACTCAAATCCGTTGCCACGACTAGAGGAAAAGATCTTGATAAAAGATCTGCTAAATATCCAGACCCTGTACCTATATCCAAGACTGATTTACCACTGATATTTTTGATATAATCCGCCAGGAAGAATGTATCCTCTGCTGGAGGATACGGTTCAATTTCTAATAATTTTTTTTGCAATTTTTATTATTTCATCTCCAGATAAATCATCTAATCTTTCCTTAGATGTTGAATTAATCCCGAATTGTTTTAAAACATTCTGAATTGTTTTACGTCGATATGAAAACATTCGATTAACAGTTGAAATTATTGTTTTTGATACCATTTTCTTTTGTGTCAAAAAAATTACAACGGAATCTACTTTTGGTACTGGATAAAAATTTGATTTTTTTACATCCATTATAATTTTTAATTGAAAGCCATAATTTGTTAGAATTGATATTGCAGTATGATCTTTACTAGAAAGTAACTTATCTGCAAATTCTTTTTGTACCATAATAACAGCACGGGAGAAATTCCTCTGAAGTAACCATTCTATTGATTTTCTGCTCTTTGAATAAGGAAGATTAGAAATAAAAATAGTAAAATTATGATTTGATTTGAAACCATCACCACACTCTAAAATCAGATTTTTCTCATCATAGAATTTTGATTTTGCTAAACTGTACAGATTTTTATCAATTTCTATGGATATTACTTTATTTGCTTTTTTGCACATATGTGGAAGTAAAATTCCATGGCCAGTGCCTATTTCAAGTACAATATCATTCTTGGTGATTTTTGCTTCAGAAACAATGTGATTTGCGATTGTGTTTGATTTTAAAAAATGTTGTCCGAAGTTTTGACGTTTTTTCATCGTTTAACAAAGAGATTCATTCTTGCTTTTCCAGAAATCTCTTCAAGTATTCTTTTTGATATATTAGTAATCAAATCCTTCAAACCAATACGTTCTTCAAAATCATCATAGCTCTCGAATATCTTTTTTTCTCGTTCGTCAAGAATAAGATTAAGATATGTTTTACCAATGCCTGGAATCAGCTCTAATGCATGTATTCTGGGTGTGAGAGGTTGTGCCTTATTCAAGTAGTCTACAAACCTTTTCTCATTTTCTTTAATTATTAATTCTACTATGCCTGAAATTTCACTTTGTGCTGTAATAGAAATTTTGGCATAATCTAATTTACCCAAAACAGATTGAACTTTTGTTCTTCCTTCTTTTCCAATGTATATTTTTTCTCCTATTTCGAAAGTTGTGTCCTCAATCCCAAGTATTTCTAAAAGTGTTAATCTCTCATCGCCTATTGCAATTATAATATTTCCTGCTCTACCTTTAACGGTAGTTGATTTTCCACGTGGTTTAAAATCCAACACATGTGCATATTCCTCATATCTCCTTGGTTGGGTATTCCCCATGTCCAACTATGTCACCTAAATTATGAATTCTCCTTAATTATTTTGAGTGTTTTTTCCAGAGTTTCAGAAAGAATTAATTTTTTCCACCCAAACGTAAAAGAACGTAATTCTGGTAAAGACTCTGGCATAATATTCAAAATTTCTACAGCCTCCTCTTCAGTTAGATTACATTCTTTAATTAGATCTTGCTTCATTTTCTTTGCTATTTTTGGATCAGTATTGCTAAATTTTGAAACATAATCATAGGTCCAACGTTGAATTTGATCTAATGATTCAGCATCAACCTTTTCTAATATTTCTTTGACTTCTGCCAATGAAACTAATTGTTTCTTTTTTACTTCTTCCATAATTATACACCGAATGGTTTAATGTGATCAAATCTAGTGATTAAGGTTTTTGATTTATTACCAAGTTTAATATCAAGAACAACACTACGTCTACCAACTTTACTCACAGTCCCAACTTTTCCGTGGTATCTTCTGTGTGGAAGTCCCTTATGTTGTCGTGGATCAATAATCACAAGTGCTCTATCTCCATCATGATATTCATGAAGTAAGAATGAAACACCTCTTGGAGCGTCTTTTGTCATGATAGATCTAGATTTATGTTTAAACCCATGAGAACGGCCACCTGGCTTTTTAGTAGTCATATCGAATATGAGTCAGAATCCCTTATTTTAATACTTAATCCTCGGCAAGCTTATACAGAATAACAAGTTTTACTAGTCAAAATGAATGATTTTTCAGAACTAGAAAGGGATAGTTTCTACAAGGCAGTTTATTCCAGAAGAGACGTAAGATCTAATTTTACCTCGGAACCCATAGATGAACAAGTTTTAACCAGGATTCTCAAGGCTGCTCATCACGCACCATCAGTTGGTTTTTCTCAGCCTTGGAATTTTATTCTGATTGAAAATATTGAAACAAGGAAAAAAATCAAGGAATCTTTTGAAAAAGAAAAAGCTAGAAGTTCTAATCTAATTGAAGAACCAAAACGGTCAAAATATCTATCTTACAAGCTTGAGGGGATTTTAGAATCATCAATTAATGTTTGTGTAACATATGACCCAACGAAAACTGGTTCATTTGTAATTGGCCGTACCAGTATACCTGAAACTGGGATTTTCAGTGTCTGTTGTGCTGTCCAAAATATGTGGCTTGCAGCTAGGACAGAGGGAATAGGTATGGGTTGGGTTAGCATCCTCTCCAATGAAACGTTGAGAGATGTATTACACATTCCAGATCATGTGGTACCAGTTGCATATCTTTGTCTAGGTCACGTAAACAAATTTGAACCAAAACCAGATCTTGAAACAAGTGGTTGGCTTCCACGGCTAAAACTAGATGATGTAATCTATCATGAACAGTGGTTACAAGAGGATCCAAAAATAATAAAATATTCTTAAGGCTCCCACCAGTAAGGATTCTTAAACTTCCATTTAGCAAACTTTTTTTCATTCATGTAATATTTTCTGTATGCAGTAACGGGATCACCTTCAATTCTATACTTCTGTGGCATTGCTTGAGCGAATGGAGTTAATCCCACGTCATCAATTTTTGGTTCATCAAGTCTTGATATAACAGTCCACGATTTGTGTGGAATCGTGTGTGAGTATCTGTTTACAAATTCGTTATTCAATTCCATGGCTAAAGATTTCAGCCATATCCAATTCGATAATGATTCGTGAACCCATTTGGTGCATGGATGGTTTCTAAATGCTGGCTTGTACTCGGTCTTTCTTCCAGAAAGATTAGAAACTGTTGATAACATTTGTGCAGATTCTAATATCATTTTCACCACATGTTGATCACAGTGATACGATGCACACTTTTTCACATTTTCTGATAGAACAAAGATGTTCATATTCAGATCACCTGTATAGTTGAATCATTGTACGACTTGTACCCACATAAAAATTCCAGCCACTAGTCCAATACCGGCAACAGCTGCTAATAGTATCATTTTATCCATTCAATTCACCTCCTTCATTTTTTCTATGTTCGTTTTTGTAACATGAGCGTCAGGAAATATATCCAAAATCAGTTTTCCAAGCATACTCAATGCCATCAGCACACCTTCGGTTTTTTCAGGATCTGTTTTTGGATAAAGTCTTATAGTTGTTTTTTCTTCTTTCACATTTATTTCAATTAAGAAATTTTGGTTTTTAGAATCAATTACAACAGTTGGCAAAAGTGCAAGTCTTTTGTGCTTGTCTGTAAATATATTCTCAATCTTAACCAATATAGGTACTTTTTGAAAAATCTCCTGAAATTTTTCACTAAATACTGAGAGATCAATCATTTTATCAAAAACTATGTGAGGCATCTAGTAACCACCTTTCTCAAATCCATACTCGTTTTTCATAAGATCAAATTCTGTAACCAAAACGTATCCCATCATTTCAACAGTATATTTCACAATTTCCGACCTGGTAGAAAAGAATCCCTTGAATTTATTATCACCTACTTCTTCAGCAATCAAACCAATTGGTCCCTTAGAATCTCTTGTAATCACAACCCAGACTTTTTTTAATGGTGTTCCTATACAACTAACCACTGAAACTGATTCAGGCAAGTTTTGTGCTAAAAATGGATTGTTGAAATTTCCTATCACCCATGTTTTTGGGATCTTTCTCATTATCTTCATATATCTATCTTGAACATACTTGAAACGCCCCTCTTCTTCAAACGCAGATAAAAGTGGTGCTCTATGTTTTACGGCATAATTTTCAATCATTATGCTTAATGCATACAAATCGCTTCTGTCCGCAGTAAAATTCAGATACTGCTTATCTTGAAAGTCTTGAAAGTTCCAATTAGTAAAAATATCTTCACTCTCATCTGGAAGGTTTCGAAATTTTTCAAACTGTGTAAAAACAGTTTCAATAAGACTATTATTAATTAATGTCATTTTACATCTTTCTCGTTATGACTGATCATTCTGTTATCATCTCACCTTCTTGATTGAATGTAGGTAATCCAATGTCCACTTCGAACTCTTCCTTGCAAAAAAGACACTGATAATTCTGATCTGTTTTTCTATGAAGTATTCCGTGATTACAAATTGCGGTTGGTTCGTCCATACTTAATTCTCCTCCTCATCATCATCAAGATGCGTTGAGTGATTGGGTCTTCGTGGTATAAACATCTTAGTCAATTGGTTTACCTCTATATTGATAATCGATCACCTTGTGGAATAGATTGTGAGAAGATATTACAGCAATAGATGCTATAACAATTCCAACAAAGTTTCTTATTGTCATCGCAAAGTTTGGATCTTCTGCAATTAATGACATCTGAAATATAATGTAATAATTATCAAACAGCCAAAAGGCAAGTGTAACCCAAGATAATATACCGCCTATTAGATATCCTAGCCTAGTTTTGTTATAAACAAAAATTATTCCAAATGCGATTGTTACATACCAGATTATGGAACCAAGAATCCATTCCAAACTGTATACGTTTGGTCTGTCATCAAGCCAGTAGTACGTTGTACCACAAATTGCAAATCCAATAAATGTAATCAATAGGATTTTTTGGTTTATCTTGAATCCAGTCTTCTCTGTCTTTACATCAGTCTCAGGTGGGCTGGCTGCCATTTCCTTTGTGGCTATTTCTATCGATTCTGTTACAGTTTTTCGCTCAAAAGGAATAATTTTTGAAATCTTATCATCGGTAACAACTGTATCATGAACCAGGCTGTCAACCAATGGTCGTGCAAGAGAGGCCTTTACTGGAGTGATAAGATCAACCCAGTAGGAAGAGAGCCTAGTAGTTAGGAAAGGAATCTCAATAATGAAGATACTTTTGTTAATAAATTTAGCATAAACTCGCATAAGCTTCTCATATGTCATTTTATCTGGCCCACCAATTTCGAAGATTTTTCCAGACGTTATCGAATTTTCCATGGAACCAGCCAAATATTTTACAACATCATCTACTGCTATGGGCTGTGCCAAAGATTTAACCCATTTTGGGCATATCATTACACGTAATCTTTCAGCCAAATATCGAAGCATTGCATATGAACCGCCTCCACTGCCGATAATGATAGAAGCTCTTAGCTCGGTTACAGGAATTTTGCCTGAAGCTAAAATTTCTCCTACTTTTTTTCTGCTTGCCATATGAGGAGATAATGATATGCTTTCTGAAACCAAACCACCAAGATAGATAATTCTCTTTACACCTGCTACTTCTGCTGCTCTAAGAAAGTTTTCAGCTTGAAATTTTTCTCGCTCCGCAAAGTTTCTCCAGGCTGATATATTATCCTCCATAGAATGAAGAAGGTAGAATGCAACTTCTGTCCCTTTCATAGCAATTGACAGTGAACGTATATCAAACGCATCAGCTTGAACAAATTTCACATTTTGGTCGCTAGGTAGGTTCTTTCTAGATAATGCCTTTATCTTGTATCCTTTTTCAACAAGTGCGGAAATTAGCCTATTCCCAACGAAGCCAGTAGCCCCTGTTACAAGTATACTGTAAGGCTTTGATTTGTAATCATTTTCCTGTGAAATTATTGTTTTTGCACTCATCATGATTATCTTAACGCAATTGGTGTTCGGTTTTGAGTTTCATAATTTTGTATAGTTTTTTTCATTCCCAAGATTACAGTAGATGCACCTAGTATGATCCAAAGGAAGCCACCTGCTTCAACTGACCAGTGTAGATACCCCATAGTTTCTCCGGCAATTACAAAACCAACTCCGAGTCCAACCAAGACAAGACCCATGATTGTGATTGTTTTATCCATGGAGAAAAGTTATATTTCGTATTATAAGGCGTGATGAAACTTGGTAAGTAACAAAATACTCACCATGATGAGTGTTATGATACTTACCTAGATTCATCATCGGCTTATAATCAAAAAACAATCTAATGATGAATGCGAGAGAAAAGTTCATCAGCGATTCACACCCCTGTCCCCCAAACATTTACGTTTCAACAAGATGGGGAACTCGCATTCATTCATGGTTTGTGCGTCATGAAGTTCACAGACCTCAAATTTTTTACTAATGCCAGATTAAACATTTTATCAAAACAGGGGTTATTCTAATTTGGGAAACTGTTGCAAGGGTATTTGCATAAATTATAAGCACACTTCTTTACATAATGGCCTAAAATATCTATCTGGCATCAAACGATGTACGGAATGTCAGGTGTGGATGGATATAATTAGCACTAGATGTCCTTGCTGTAGTACAAAACTTCGTACAAAATCAAGAAATAAAAAATATTGGAGGAAATCACACTCATCATGATGAGGCATGATTATAAGCAATTATCTGGCTGTAACATAAGGTCAGTATGGAAATGAATCAAGTAGATATTGGTAAATTTTTTGACAATCTAGAACGTACACATATTGTGTACTTCCATGATGGTAGTAAAGAATCAAAAAATACAGAATTTGAGTTTATAAAAAAAGGACTAGAAAAGCAACAACATTGCTTTTACACTACACAAAACCCTGAAAGCATACTAAATCAGATGAAAGAGTTTGGTATTGATACTGAAGCAAATAGTGAATTTATACACATAGTGGAAATTCCAGAAAAGTTTGAGGATTATTCTAAAATGATTCTCGATAAGGTAGCAGAATTACCACAAGACTCTGAAGTAAGAGTAATATCAACTCATTCTTTTGACTTTAATTCAGAGGAAAAAACCGACAGAATGGCAGAAATTGAACAATGTGTAGATGATGATTTCCATAAAATTAATGGAAATTTTGTTTGCTCCTTTGCAGTAAATAAGATTACTACTGACATTCGTAATAGATTTCTAAACCAGCTACTTGACTCTCATAGAGCAATAGTATTTCAAACAGAATCTACTGGAGCAGAAGTTTTTACTCTTCCTTAGAATTTTTTGTTTAATTCATTTATCAGATCGTTTATTCTGGAATAATCCTTATGAAACTGCATCCCTTTTTCAGTAACTGAAATTGATTTTTCTTTTTGTATAATTTCCTTTTTCTCCATTTCTTCTAGGTATTTTGTTAGTTTGTCATAAGATGTATTACATTTGAACTGTATTCTAGTTGGAGATACGGATTCATTATTTTGAGTATCATCTATAACTGCTGTGATAATATCAAAGAAAATTTGAATTTTGGATCTTCTATCTTTAGCCAACGTTTAGAATTAAAAATATGGCTTAAGATAAATCTAATCAAAACCTTGTAAATTTAATCTAGATTATTCGGTATTTTCTGGATTTTCTTTACTTTCTACTTTGGTTTCAGTTTTTGGTATATCTTCAGTTTTTGGTATATCTTCAGTTTTTGGTGTATCTTCGGTTTTTGGTATATCTTCAGTTTTTGGTGTATCTTCGGTTTTTGGTATATCTTCAGTTTTTGATGCTTTTGTAGTTTTCATGGGTTTTTTCTTCGTATCTGAATCAGGATCCATGACACCTATTTCACCTAAAGCAAAAATAACTTCCTGCTCTGGATGATGTGGACTGTCTACCATTCGTGCTATTCGTTTTTTACCTGATTTTTTAAAGTAAATTCTATAGGTGCTTGTATGAGCAACCACATTGCCACCTATTGGACGTGTAGGATCACCAAAGAATGTATCAGGAGATGACATTACCTGGTTTGTAGCTAGAGCAGCACAGTTGTATGTCTCTGCAATTCGTACCAGTAAATGAACAAATTTGTTTAATTTCTGTTGTCTTTCTGCCAATGTTCCGCGTCCTAAATATTCAGATCTGAATAAACCTACAGCAGAATCTGCTACAACTAATTTTATATTATTTTCTCGGATTATAGTACTTGCTTCTTCAAGAATGAGTGTTTGGTGTGCACTGTTATATGCTCTTGCTACTGTGATATTATCAAGAATTTTTTCTGGTTCCATGCCATGTGCTTTTGCGATGGTGACAATTCTTTCTGGCCTAAATGTATTTTCACTATCAATATACAATACTCCTCCTCCCAATCCACCTTCTTCTACTGATTTTTGAACTGTTACACACATTGTATGACAAAATTGTGTTTTCCCACAACCAAATTCGCCATAAACTTCAGTTAGTGCTTGTGTCTCAAGTCCACCATCAAGTAAAAAGTCTAAACATTCTGTACCTGTAGTTATTTTACCAATCTCTTGTCTTCTTTTGTATATTTCTGTTGCAGAGACAAAATCTTTGGATATCATTCCTCCCTCAACAAGTGCTTGTCTTGCCTTTTCGACGATTGTTGCTGAAGTATCCTTATCCATACCAGTAATTTCTGCTAATTCTACTGGACCACGAACTATTAGATCCATTATATTATGAACACCTGCATCACTAAGTTTTCTTGTTGTGACTGGTCCTACTCCTGGTAAACTATCTAATCTTAAATCATCTGTCATACCGTAAGGTACGGTACGAGTACGTTATAAAGGTATTCCTTGATTTTATTTACAAAAGTGTTAAGATCGATAAAAATGATTAACGACGTCTTCGTCTTTGACCAGGCTTATTTTGACCAGGAAATCTCGATAGAATAAATCGTTTCTTGAAGTTACTTTTGTTTCTCAGGCTAGATGTTGTACCCACACGTTTACGTCCTTCTACCTTTGGTGTCTGACCTCTAACTTTTCCTGCCTTTGTAAGAGAACCGTGAGTTGCCATGATATTTCCTAAAATTGTTCAAATTTATGTATTTGTATATTTTGTCTACCAATAATTTGTCTTAATCTTGTCGATAACTCTTTCAAACTTGGGGCCTCTTTTTCTTGCAAATTTTTCCATTGCACCAAGTGGAATACCACCCAAAGTTCTAGCAAGACCATTAAAAGCAGTTCGTCTAACAGAACCTTTCTGACCAGTTTTAGTCATAAATTTCTTGATTCCGTATTTGAAATTATGCTGCCAAGTCTTATACATCACACCTAATTGTGTTGGGTCATTACCACTGCCTATATCATAAAACTCTGATTTCTCAAGCAAACCTATTGGAACGAATGTCAATGGAGTAGCCGTAAACATAGAATCAGGTTGCTCCTGTTCAAGCTCACTGATTAGTCTAATAGTTTCCCAACCGTCTTCCGGTGTTTCATCATTATCAAGACCCATAATCAGTGTGAATGCAGGAATCCAATAATGCTCGTTTAGGGTTTTGACACTTTCCTTAACAACCCAATGCCACTCTTCTGGTTGGTATGGTGCCAATTTTCTATCAGCATATTTTTCAATCAGTCTAATACTTCCAGTCTCAAATCCACATTGAATTCCAGTCATATTGTCTGGACCTGCGTTAGTTATCTTTGATAAGTTGGGGATTAATCTCTCGTCTGCAATTGCTCCAGCCAGAGTTCCATGAGTTGGGTTTGTGTGCTTAACACCAGTAGACATAATTGCAGTAAATAATTCTTCTAATGCTTCACGGTTTGGTTCCATATTTTTTGTAGTTGTAGGGTTTAAACCATAAACGAAAATATCGTCACTATGAATCCATGCTCTATCAATACCACCTTTCTTAATATTCACTTCAATTTCTTTTTTCACTTTTTCAGGAGAATAATATCTTAATGATCTTAACGTAACATCACAAAACTTACAACCCCTTCCACAACCACGCATTACCTCTATCATGCCATGCATAGATGGCTCAACAATTTCTGGAATGTCATCTAGATCTGGTCTATCCCAAAAGTTAACAAATCTTCCATGATGTGTTTTATCACCGCGTTTAAATTCTTTAATGTCAACCTTGAAGTCTTTTCTTTTTCTGAAAGGATCCATATTTTCAAATTGACCACTTGTTAAATAGTTAAAGAAGTCACCGGCATGTCCATCTATTTCGGGAGCAATTCCACCAAGTTCACCTTCTAAAATTGCATATAGACCATATTCTCCAATCTTTTCAGGTGCATAATTATATTGCCAAGTACCAGAACCACCTGCAATAACTTTTGCATGACTACCATTTTTTTTCTTTGCTGCGTTAATTCGTCTGTGAAGGTCACGACAATAAAACTCATCATAAGACATCTGTCTTCTTCCATATGTGAACGTCATAGTTACCGGCCCCATTCCAAGTGGGTCCATTTCATGTGTTCCTACAACCTCAGTTTCAGGTCCAATGAATTTTTCAATGTGATCAGGATGTGCAATTACAACATCCTCACGTTTGAAGCCATCACGAAGTAATCCAGCCTCTACCTTACGTAAACCATATGGGGCAAATTTTGCTACGCCGTTATTATGTGGTGAGGAATTACAGATAAAATCAAACAAAATTTTTGGTGTTACTTGGTTTCCTAAAATTTTATACCAAATACTACCATGATCACGA
>Ga0114932_10003152_pt1 | contig 16484 bp, 18 predicted proteins | sample 2SBtaG_2_FD_87286 | JGI IMG/M metagenome (GOLD analysis project Ga0114932, IMG submission 87286) | Deep subsurface microbial communities from Kolumbo volcano to uncover new lineages of life (NeLLi) - 2SBTROV12_ACTIVE470 metaG | ecosystem: Environmental > Aquatic > Marine > Volcanic ... | reverse complement strand
GTTTCGCAATAGCAATTTGCGAAGGTGTCAATTTGACTGTTCTGCGTCCCTTTGGTGATGCCGTCTTAGAGGCGGTGGCTCCAGCAGAGGCGACTCTGGGGCCAGAGGATTTTTTCGTTGCTCCAAATTTATGTGGAAATTCCGATCTTATCCTATTATCAAGTTCAGTATAATACTCTTCAGTTGATGCGTCAAACCCTTCATCCTCAATTAATTGTTTATGTATGCCAAAAGCAGCATAAGTCATCGTTTGATCCTGCCCAAACCATTCATTTTTACCCGCCCATTGTTCTGCTCTGGGGTCTGGTTTAGGAGGCGGAGGAGGAGTAGTAGCAGCAGGTGGTGTTGAACCATTTACTTCTGCTTTTTTCGCTTGTTCTTCTCTTTGAGCCTTTAATTGTTTTAATCTTGCTTCTTCCAAAGCAATTCTAGATATGTTTTGTTGTGCATCATACATAGCATCAGCGTCACCTGCCTCTAATGCTTTTTTATATGCTTCTTTTGCTGCTTGAGCTTGAGCTTCTACTCTTGTGTCAAACTCTCCAACAAAACTAGTATCTAATTTATCTAATCTTGTTTTTAATTCTTCGTTCTGTTTTTTGACAGATTGTGCATAATCAATTGCAGATTGTTTCTGTCTCTCTTCCTCACGAAATCTGTTCGTAAGTTTACTAATCCGTTTCTTAACAGAGTCGGAATACTCAGACAAGTCATCAGTATCTGAAACAGCCGCCGTTTCTTTTTTCTCTTCAACTGCAATTTCGGTATCTGTGCTAGTTTCTTCTTGTTCATTTTCTACCTCTACTTCTTGTCCTTGTTCTTCTTCTTTTTCTTTTACTTCTTCTTGCATACTAAGCTCCGTATGATTTGATGTCATCGGGATTGACAATGGTTGCAATGACTTCGTCATCATTGATTATTCTAACTTCTCCACCTTCTATTTGGAATCGTGAGCCAGCGTAGCGACCTATGCACACCCAATCGCCTTCTTTACACCAAGCTCCCTCTTCTCCAAATTTATCAATATCTTTATATGCCAATGAACCTAACTTCACGACATAAGCAACCACAGTTGCTCTCATTTCTTTTTCTCTTACTGGATCTGGAACATAAACACCACCATCTGTTTTATCTTTGCCCATGTAAGGCATGACTAATATTCGCCAACCTGTAGGTTGTGGTACTCGTTCTGTTAAGGATTTTTTCTTTGCCTCTTTTTCGGCTTTTTCTTTTGCTTGTCTTTGTTTAACTACATATTCAGGTACTAGTAATGTCATTGTCAACCTTTTCCAGCAGGGTTTTAATTTGTTCTAATGCGTAGGTTAAACCCTGTATTTCACCTACCATTGCCTTATAACTAGACATATCAGACGCACTTCCACTCGTCAATGAAATACTTATGTCATTTATTCTATCATTCAAGGACTTTTGATATTTATGTAAAAAATCTGTGACTTTCATTATGAAATCGGTATTCTACGTTCCATTCTTTCTAAATCACCAACTGTCATACCTGCAGGCATTGGTTGTAACGCACTAGATCTGACTGGTCTGTTCAATCTCTCTTGCTCTCTCTTTTGCTTTGCTTGATAAGCTAATAAATCCCTCATAAAATCTCTTCTTTCACGATTTTCATTAGTGGGAATAGGCAAACTAGGTGAAAGTCGTTGTTCAAAATATGCAGTTAAATCAGAGGGCATTGAAGCTTTTATTTCTGGGGACATATTTCTAACAGATTCTTCTATGTATCTCTCTATATCTGTCATTTGTGGTTCATTTATTTTATTTTCATCTGTTATTTGTGGCACATATCCATAATCAAATTCAAATTCATCAGAGGTAAGTTTTCCTGGCATAGAATCTGTTGCTTCAACATATGCTGGTTCGTCCAATCCAACTATACCCGTGTTTAAATTTCTTTCTGGCATAGAACCAGGTATATAATCAAATTCAAATTCACCGGGAGCAAGTTCTTGCACTTGTGGAACAACAGATACTTCTTCTGTTGTTTCTGTACCACCTGCTGGATTTAAAATATAGTCAAGAGCATTACTAGCACTATCAGTTAAATTAGAAAAATCTTTTTTTATTGCCTCTCCAGCCATATTAGCAGAAGATAAAAACTTATCTTTAATGTTTCCACCATATCCTTTTAATGTATTAATAAGAGGACCTATACCAATAGTGTTTGCAAGATTTGTAGCATCTTCTTGTAAAAATTTTTCAAAACCAGAATGATATTGAGGCCCAAACTTACCTGCTTCTCCAGATATAGTTGGTCTCATGTCCATTGGTATTGTTAAATCTTGTTGCCCTTGAAATTTATTTGCAGTTGGATAGAAACCAATAACTTGATTATTTGGTAAATAACCACGACTTATATTTAAAGCTTGAGCATACAAAGGATCATAATTTACGGCGTTTCTAATATTAGACCTATCTCCAACTTGATCTACGATAAAATTAGCATAGCCTCTAGGTCCGCCAGCCATTGTTTGTGCTACTTGAACTGGATCTTGATCAAGAGCTACAGAATTGTAATCTTCTTCACTACCTCCAGTGTTAAAATCACTAGAAGTTACACCAGAGACATTGTATCCAGCTTGAGTGGCATCATCAAAGTCTCGTGCAGTCATTCCGTAATCAGAAGGATCTCCGTAACCGTCATCAAATTCCACTAACGAACTCCCCTAAAACCTAGTCCTTGGATAGCGAGACCACCACCACGCATTTTCATAGCACCGCCCTTTTTCTTAAATCCCATTTTATTACGGACTGGTGCAGGTAATTTACTTAAACCTTTACCCTTGTCACCGGGTGGCACATCTTTTAAACCACCACCATATTTCTTTTTTACGCTTAAAGATTTGCGTATATTTATGGGTATCATGTCTATTTGAGTCTTAAATTTTTCCATTAGTTTACTGGCATCAGTCCCTTTTTTCATGCTTGTTTCGCCTTTTCTTGGCTTTCTCATTGATGACCCACCACCATTTTTTCTTCTTACTAAAGCTTGTGTCTTTTTTAAAGCTTCCTCAACAGTAATTTCACCTTTTTTTGTTGCATTTGCAATGTTTTTAAGCTGACCTGTTTTTACTTTACCAATATTAATATCTTTTTTGCTACCAAAATTAGTTACTTTACCCTTAGATGCTTTAATTGGTTTTACCTTATTCATTGTACTCTCCAATACAGAAGATCCCCCATCCCTAAGTTTTCTTCCCTTGTTAACTAAATTCTTTGCCTTATTATATGACAAACCCATATCTTTTGCAAACTGTCTAATCCTTGCCATTTACTTTTTCCTCAACATTTTTGCTGCTTGACCAACGCCTTTAATTCCAAATGACGCGGATATGGCAATAAATAATAAATACTGATACCATTCTGGTAAAGTATTTAATACCTCAAAACCATTTCTTACATACTCTGTCATCCCCGGAATGAAAACCAAAATTGCGGGAGCTAGAAGAACACATAAAGCAAATTCATCTTTCCAAGAATTATCAGTGGCTTGTGCCATCTTACCTTCCCACTCAACTTCGCCTGCTGCTACTTTCTCTGCAACAGTTGCACGAGCTTTGGCTTCTGCTACTTTTGCCATTCCCTCTGCTTTTGTTTTTTCTACTTTATTTTGGAACCATGTCCCCGCTAAATTTGCGATGGGTCCTATTAATGCTTGTATCACTTTAACACCTCATTTAATCCGAATACTTCTAGTATCATAAAAGTAAAGAATAATAACAATACCCCACCTGCAATTAATTTTCCACTAAAATTAGATGAAGCAATCCTTGTTGCAATAAATTCATTCCCTAAAATGCGTAACACAATCTCAAACGAATGCTCGTTTACATTTATTGATACTGGTTTTTTCTTATCTTCTGTCATTTTTTCATCTGCTGTCTTAAACTGTCCAAGACATCGTCAATAGTAGGTTCTTTTGAATTGGGATTGTGCAGGCACTTGTAAGAACGAGGACACCCAATGAAAGTATCTGTAAATTCCAATTCATAAGTTCTGTTTGCTCCTTCATATATACACGCCAATCTACCTTTATACGTTTTTTGTGTCTTTAATCTACAAGTTACATATATTTTTTTGTTTTTCCTTATTTGTTTTTGTTGCCAAGACCATTTTGGTTGACCTTTGTATTTATATTCCTTCCCTCCAGAATTAAGCGAGGTAGGATACAAGATAAACAAAAATATAACAACGATTTTAACCATATGCTTTTATCCATGTTTGCTTTCCTTGTAAAGATATGCCAATAAAAATATAAACCCTACAATTGTGCAAAACAAAAACGTCCAACCAATATATTCCCATATTTTTCTAATTAATTCTGCCCTATCATAAATTTCACGCTGCCTGCGCTTCCTTATATCCCCTTCCATTTTTAAAACGTCTGCCCAGGCATTGGGTCCGTAAGTCATATTTAAAAATGTTTTCATTTCATAGCGTTGTTTTTCCATTTTTTTACGAGCAACAACAGCTTCTATCGCACTAGCTTCAATTTGACTTCCTTTAAATATTCTTTGTAAAGCCGATGGGTTCTGCGTGGTCTTGGCTGCATGATCAATGTCACTTGATGCTCCCATCCAACGGGAGAGGTCTTGGCCCATTGATTCTATGTCACGACCAACTGCAAATCCAGCCTTCAATGCACTAAAAGCTTTTGAAGCGGCTGTAAGTGCAAGTCCAATAGTAGCTGGATCCATTATTTATTCCTTTTTGAAAGTGCCGCCTGTGTATTTATACGATAAATGTTAACATCATTACGGTCATCAGCAATTCCCTCTTGCGTTTGTGTCCTTTGTTGAGCTAATTCATAAGCTTGTTGCAGTTTTGCTTGATCCATTTGAAAATCCATCATGTCATTTATGGTTTTTCTTTGAATTTCAGCTGTATCGTTCTCTAATTCTTGTTTTCTAATGTCTACGAGAGGGTCTGGCTTTTGTGCAGGCTCTATTATCGGCATAATTTCTTTCATAATCTCTCCACTTTGCTGTGCAATCGCTGCTTCAATCGCTTCTGGTGCAATTTGTGGCACTTGTTCGCCTTTTGCTTGTGCTTCTTGCATAGCTTTTTGGAAAAATGTAGTTACTTGGTCTCTTGCTAACATACCAATGTGTTCTTGAACATGAGATTGAAGTAAAGCATACCCTTGTGGGTTAACTTGAGAAGCCATATTAGACAAAAACACAGCATGGGTCATTAAATGTGCTTCATGATCTTGCTGTGGAAACGCTTGTAAAGGAGTTCCTTTAATAGAATTGGCGTTTTCCGTAGCAGGGTCCACGGGCTGTGGGGGTTTTGGTGTCGGTAAAATGCTATCTATGTTTTTAACATCAAGTGCATCATACATTCTTCGGTACGCTTCGTACTGATTATGTATTTGTGGTGCTGCTTGTGCTAATTGCAATTGTGTTTGTGCCAAAGACAGTCTTTGAGACCTAGAAAAAATGTTCGGATCACTTACTGGAAGTATGTCTATACGTCCATCAAAGTCTTGTTGCATTACCTCTGGAGCAACATTACCTACAAAGTAAGGATAAGGAACAGGGTTGTCGGCAAAAATTTCAGCTAACATGCGAAATTCTTGCTTTTGTCCATAATGTAATCTCTTGTGTATACTTGAGATAATTTTGGATCCCTGCTCAATCAACGCAACAGTCGTTCCAACTGGTGCTTGTGAGTTGACATCTGCTACTTTTGCATCTGCCACTTGTGCAAATCGTCTACCAGAATCAACAACAACTCCTAGTAATTGTGCTAGTGTGGCTGATGGCTCTTTATATGGCAATGGGATGATTGAGTTTTTGAGGTCGCCTCCTGGGACATCAATATCTCTGAACTCGCCAGGATTAAGAGGCTCGTCATCATTACGAATACGAACACCCCTCGCTTTGAAACCCGCGGGAAGATTAGATAAAGTACCCGCATCAATTAACTGCCTAAGAATTGATGTTGCGGCACGAGATAGTCCTCCGATTGTGTGTAACAATCCGAAGCCATAAAACCCAAAACCTGGTAAAAATTTAAAATGTACAAAATATTGCCTCTTTCTTTTTAGTTGATCTTGTTCTCTATAGTTTCTAACCACTGATAACACTTTACTTGAATTTTGATCAATGGTAACAATATAAGGTAACATAATACCCGAAGGCTCCCCTTCAAGATCCCTATCTTCAAAACCTTCCAAGTCCAAGTCCACATGAATTTCCAATAAGGTGTAGACATCATCAGAATAATTTGGATGTAATCCTTGAAGTTCATCAGTTGTTTCTTGGATACTTCCTTCATCTTCTCCAGAGTCTGTAGTAGATAACTCAACATCTTTATATACTCCTGCTACTTGCAGTTTACGAACATCATTATACGACATTCGCACCATGTGTGTCACCCTCTCCGCCGTTCTTAAATCAGAGGCAGAATAAGGTACAATTAAATCTTCGGCAGGAACAAACTTTGAAACGGCTCTTTGTTTCGTTGGATCAAAATAAACTTTTTTAAAAGTAGAACCAGTTAACGGCAAATAAAATAACATTTGATCAGTGTCTGGGTCGTACTCTTCCATAACCTCAGTTATCTGATAATTCATAAAATCTTTTATTCTTTGTGCTTGGTCTTCTGTTTCTTTTGTTGGCGTACCTAATATATTTGTTTTAATTGGGCCACCACTTGGTAACATTTCTTTATAAGCTTGTGATTGAAACTGTGTTGTTGCCTCACTTAATAACGGATGAGTTACACCAGTTGCACCTAAAAATGGCTCACTTCTATCTTCGTAATTAATTCCTAATAAATTAAGACCTTTAGAAATAGCTTCTTCCCAATCTTGTCTTGTCTCAAGATCTTCACGAACTTTTCCTTGTAAATCTGAAGCAAGTTCACCTAACACAGACTCATCTAAAACTTCAGCTAAATTAGCATCATGGTTGTATGGTTCTGCCATAACTTCCATTTGTTGACCATCATCTAATTCAATGCCCTCTGGCAAAATATCTGTGTCGTCAACTTGAATTTGTAAACTGTCCTCTTCTGCCGTAAACATATCCATGCCTCCCGGACCAGTGTCTTTTTCAACCATTCCTGCTATTTGTCTTGGATCATCTGCCATTAACTTGCCTTTCTTCTTAGGTCTATATAACCACCTTTTGCTCTAAATGTAAACTTACTCTGTGCTAACTGTCTTCCTCTTGACCCTGGGCTAATGTCTAAAATAAATTGAGTGGGATGATCAAGAGATATTGTTTTTGTACCATCTTTTGAAAGCATATCAAATTGTTTATCTCTATTTACTTCTGCACCTGCCTCTTCAAACAATTTTGCAATTGCTTGTGGTTCACTTCCATAAGTACCTTTACCAAAACTTGCTTTTTTATCTAACATAGACGAATCTCCTTCTGCTCTTTGTTTCCAAGAAGAAAGTCTATGAGGTACTACAATGCCCGCAATAGGTTCACCATACAGTTCTTCAAATTTTGGATCTGTTAATTTATTAATTAATGCTTTATACATTCCTCTAGCTGTTTGTGCCATTGAAGCATTATGAGGTGCTCTTCTATATTTTCCTTTTTTATAATCCATGTCAGGGTCTAAATGGTTTTGTAATCTAGATAGTGTTTCTTTAAGTTCATTTGGTTTGTAATTAAATTCTTCTGCTTTTTTATTAATTTCTTCTTTCAAATAACCTATTCTTTCTCTAATTTCACTAGCACTATCAGGATTTAATGGGTTATCAGTCATATAATTTTCTGCTTTAACCATTTTTCCTAGTGCTTTACTTTTTTCTTTTTTGTGTTGTGCTAATCTCTCTGAACCTGGCTTTAAAAAATCTTGATAAGCAGGCGATAAAAATAACATTGCATAACTAGTTTTTGATGGGTTTTTACCAGACCCACCAAGATTAAAATCATAGTTTTCATTGATATGAGATTCCTCAAAATCTTTAAAAGAACTAGGGTCATTTATTTTTTCTGCTACTTCTTGTGAAGTGCCTTGACCTCCAAATCTACCAGAATCATAAAAAGCTATTCCACCTGTTCTGTTATATGTTTCATTATTTAAAATAGATTTCATAAGAATTTGTTTTTTTAATTTTTTATCATTTATAAGATGTGGAGAATTTAAAGCAGCATCTGGGTTTAATTTTTCAACAAAACCATATTTTTTAGGATTTTTATTAATTTCTTTAATAATATTTAACTTAGTATTATCTGTTCTCGGAAAAATTGTATCGTTAAAAAAGTGGTTAATAAATGTTGAATACCCTCCGTCTTCTGGTATAAACCCAATATCAGTCGCAACATCATCTATAATTCTAGAAAGTTGTTTTTCAGCATCTATTTTTATAGCTTCTGGAAGAATATTTAAAACATCATTTACAGCATCTGACATATTTACTGTGTCTGCTATCCTATTAAGGTCCTTCAAGTCTGATTCTGAAATTGCTGGTCCACCCTCAAATCTTTCTTTTCTCATATTATTTTTTAATATTTGATGAAAATCTATGTCTTTTAAAAAATCTTTATATTTAGAAACAAGAGAAGAAGCTAACCTATGTTGTATAGTAGACAATGCTTCTTGATTAATAAGTTCTTTCATACCTCTTTTTATCAAATTTTCGTAAACAACTTGTTCGTTATAATCTCCACTAGCAATGGACTTTTCTAAAGTTTTTTCAGAGTCCATTGTACTACTTGGGCTATATACACTTATCAACCGCAATGGTCCACTTTCTTTACCAGTTAAATATGATTGATTTTCTAATAAATTATACCAAGGATTATACCTAGTTTTATTCGGCATATAGTTTGTCATTTTGTCCCATAGATTATAACTCTTTGGTTTAAAAAACCCTTGTTTTTCAGCTAATTTTATTTTTGGCTCTTTAAACATCATGTGATCAATTTTTAATATTCCTCTTTCATCATAAGGAGAAATACCTTGATTTGGATCTGCTCTTCTTAGTGGCATTTGATATTTAATATCAGTTTGAATTTTTCTGTTGTTTATAAGATCTACAAGAGCATCTCTTAACTCTCTTATAACAATATCAGGAGAATTGTTGTTTTCTGAAGAAAAAGAGTCCATCAATTGTTGTCTTTCTTTACTAAAGATATTTGATATGGTTTTTGGCTTATACAATTTTAAAAGTCTATCTACTAAAGGTTTACGCATCTTAATAAAATCATTTAATGTTTCTGATACAAGTTTTGAACCTTCTTGTGGAGCTACTTGTCTGTTTTTAATTTGTTCTACTTCTTCATTTATAGCATCAACTAATTTACTGTTATCCTCATACACTTCTTGTGCTTCTTGGTATGCTATTTTTTTTCTTTCTAAATCTGCTGCAACTTGAGAGGGTGCTTTGTCGTCAGGCATATTTTGATCAATTTGATCTAATATATGAATTTTTTGTCTTTCTGAAGGTGTTAATAAATTAAAATCTTCACCTTCTTGACTTATTGCTCCCCCACTTACCATTTCACGATGACTTGTGTATTTTCTATCTATCAAAGCTGGGTTTGGGTCATTACCTTTTAAAGCAGTATCTATTCTATCTGTAAATAATGCAGGTAGACCACCATATTTTAATGATATATCATATTCTGGTTTAGAAAAATCTAATAAAGCTTCATAGTTTCTTGTTATGTCAGACTGCACTTCTTCTACCAGACCATAAAGTTTATTATCCATACCTCTTACAATCATTGCTCTAGCATAAGTATGACCTTTTTTATAATAATCATGAGTTGAAGCTTGTGCAGTTTTGTCTTCTTTTTCTCTATTTATAGTACCACGCTCATCTTGTTCTTTTAATGCTTTTATTGTTGGACTATTTGTTAAAGTTCCTGCTTCAACTTTTTCTTGATCAGGATTAAAAGCAACAACAGAAATACTGTCTATTTCAAAATCATTTTTACTAATTCCTCGTAAAGCTGGGTTTCCGTTACGACTAAATCCAACAAGCTCACCACGATTATTAAAGTCTTCTATAAACAAAGGTACTCCTAAAGAAGTAGCAAAAGCTGTGTCTATTCTTTGAGTCCCTTGTAATTCTTGAGGGGTTGCTGTGCCTTGCAGGACATCTCCTGTTGTTAGTTCACCGACTAAAAACGGCACTGGTTTAGGAACATAATTTGTGTTGTTAGATAGGATGAGGTTTTCTTGCTGGTTATCATAATTTAGTTTACTTCTTACTTCAAAAGCTATATCTGGTCTCATCCTATCAAACTCATGGATAATCTCTTCCATAGTTTTTTTCTCATCTTTATTTCTTACAAGATATTCTTCTAAACCAGAGGTAAACAATTCTCCTCCTCTGTTGTGTACTATTTTATTTGTGTCTCTAGACCTAGAATCAAACTTTTCTGTTTTCTTTTTTATTTTTCTAGGAACATTAATTTTAACACCAATATCATCTATATTTGGTATTTTTGTATAATCTGGTCTTCCATCTTTTGTTTTTGGAGCTGCTTTTACTGCTTGTCCAAATTCTTTACCTTTTCCTTCTTTTGGTTTGTATCTAAAATCTTCAACTTCAACATCTGTAAATTCTTCTCTACCTAAGAAACCTACAGAACCATCTCTTCTGTTTTCTTGAGACCTTAAATCATTATAAATTTCCACTACATCTATTGGTGTTTTAGCACCGTGTTTTAATTTAAGTTTATTTAATTTAATTCTTAATGGAGATACAACTGGTCTGTCTGGATTTTCTAAACTTTGAAGATTTTTAAACTGTCGCATTTTTCCTGTAAGTGCAAGATTATATACTGTTTTATATTCTTCAGAATTTTCATCAGCTGTTTCATATTGGTTTTCGGACCTGTTGAAGCCTAAGTCTTGATCTTGCTCCCTTGACATTTTAAGCATACTTCTTGTTTCTTCTGCTGTCTCTTTTTCTATCTTTTTCATTTCTTCGTCCATAACTTGTCCTGTAACAATGTTATTGACCGAATTGCCTTGTAAGTCTTTGCTAAAGAAAGGTGCGTTTTCATCTATGTTTGCATTTTCGTCATCAGTAATTTGTAAGTTTTCATCTATTTTTTGAGCCGTGGTTGGTGCACCACCAGTCATGTTTAGTCCTTCATTTAACAATATCTCTCCTATTGTCGGAGGAGTTTCTTGCATAGTATATCTAGCAAATTCAGGCCCACTTAAAGTTGTTGCTGTTTGAATAGCTAACTGTTCACCAAAAGTTGGTCCAGGAGGAGGACTTAAATAATCACTTGTAAAATTATAAATGCCTGGGCCTTGACGGAAAGCTTCAATCCCTGTTGTTGTACCACCGCCCATGGTTCCACCCAAAACAGTGCCTTCTAAAATTCTGTCTGCAACTTCTAATCCTGTGTATTCTCCACCCGTAAGAGCAGTTGAGCCCATAACAACTCCTTCTTGAGTTCCTTCTGTTGCAGCTTCAAAAGCCGTGGCTCTACCAATTCTTTTTCCTATTTCTCTTGCAGCATCTATCTTGCCTTCCTCACCAAGTTTTTTAATCAACTGCTTACCTGTCATTGTAAGTAGTTCGTCTTTTGGAATAACTTTCGTTGCACCAAATCTATCAAGTATGCCTATAATTGTTCCAGCACCAATTGCCACCGCACTATTATAACTACCAGTTTTGTCTTCCATTTCTTGAGCAACTTCACCAGTGCCTAAGATTCCAGAACTAACAACAGTCGCACCACCAATCAAGGCTGACACAGGAACACTAAAAGGAGCAGTTAAAGCAGCAGCAAGACCACCTGCTATTGCTACCCCACTTGATGCTAAATTTTCTCCAGATTTTTCTAAAACCCAACCAATAGCGTCATCCATACCACCTTGTTGATAGGCTTCACGAAGTCCCATAGTATATTCTGGTTGATAATTGCCTTCTGCAATGTCTTTGTCTTGTTGTGCTACAATCTCTTTTCCAAGATTAAAAAGAGATTCAATACCTGATCTATCTCCAATGACTTCAAGTCCTTTACCAAACAATCGTTGTGCTTGGTCTACGCTAAATGCAATTGCAGAATCTCTTTGAGCCATTATGTAATTCTCGTAGTTCTTTTTTTATTTGGAAGCATTCTTTTTGAAAACCTATTTGTTATAGTAAACCCACCAAGTTTTCTTTTTGCTTTCTTTTTTCTAGGCATTAAAATGTTCCTTTAAATGTACCACCACGAGATTTCATAACACCACCCATGTTCATTTTTTTAACACCACCTTTGTTAAATTTCCCATAGTCAAAATCATCATCCATCATGGCCCGAATGTTTTTTATTCTCATTCTTTGTTCCATAACTTTTTTGCTGTCACCTTTTGCCTCTGCTCTGTCTAAGATTGTTAGAGCATGGTTCATTCTTGATGTTAAATTAAATTTTGTTGGTTTTGTCTTAGCCATTAGTAATACTCCCTTGATTTTTTAGGAAACCAGTCTTCACTAATCTCCTCGCCTTGCAACGATATAAAACCGCCTTGTCTAAATCGCATCAGTGCCATCGTCATACTATCGCAGTAATCATCATGATCACCATTCGGAAAAGATGCAACTTCTTCAATAACATCTTCTGCGAATCTCTCACCAATAGGATACCACACTTTGCCCGATTCAAAAATAGGGGATACCATGTGCATCCTTGTCGTTTTGTCTAAGTTACCCGCTTTCCTTCTACCCGGACTAAAAGTTAGCACAGGCAGATTTAACAATCTTAATTCATCTGCCAGCGGTTGTCCACTCGCTTTCGCCTCAATTAACATCATATCTGGTTCCCAATATTCATTTTCCTCTAACGCTATTTCTTTTAACTCTGGAAAATTCCATCTGCCCTTTTTTGCATCTAACATTATTAAATGTTGTTCACCATTTTGTTTTGGCTCAAACACACCCCAAGTCGTTATTGCTGAAAAGTCGGCAGTCTCTTTTTTGCTATATGCCGTATCGTAACTTTGAATAATATAATCAAGTTTCGGTATATCTTTTTCTTCCCACTCGTTCCACCATTCACGCTTCACCATTGCCGTTTCTTCGGAAGTCGGATTCTGTTGCCACTGAGCATTCCACTTCATTGGCGACAATGACGCTTTAACTTTTAACAACTCGTCCTTGTTCCAAAATTCGGGCCACAAGATTTTATCGTTAGGAAGTATCGCTGGAAATTCTATAATATCCCATTGGTCAGACATAGTGTCTTGTGCCATGGCTTGTACTAATCTGCCCGTGAGATCTTTCTTTGACCATCTTGTTTGCACAATAATGATGGTTCCCCCCGGTTGCAATCTTTGCCTCGGTCCAGATGTGTACCACTCATAAGTATTGTCATAAGCAACCGAGGATAGTGCATCTTGTTCCGAGTGAGGATCGTCAATAATCAATAAATCCGCACCACGACCAGTCATTGCAGCACCCACCCCTGCAGCAAAATATTCCCCTCCAGCACTTGTTTCCCATCTTCCAGCTGCTTGGCTATCCTGTTTCAGATCCGTGTTTGGAAAAATCTCGCCATAGATGGGGTCGGCAATTAAATCACGAACCTTTCTTCCAAACCTTACCGCAAGTTCCGTGTTCATTGTAGCCTGTATTATTTTTAACTTCGGATTACGGCCCAGGAACCAGGAAGGCATGAGATAGGAAGCCATTTCAGATTTAGAATGTCTGGGAGGCATATTAACAATTAATCTTTTTAGTTTTCCATCAGCGATAGCTTCAAGTTTTTCAGAAATAATTTTATGGTGTCGTCCAACAATAAAACCTTCATATACATGTTGGGCGTAAGACAAGAATTTTTTTTGAGCATCTTCTCTAGTTTCTAACTTCTTTTTTTGTTCTTCAAGTCCAAGAAGTTCCTGTAACACCTCATTAGGTAAAGCATGTAAGTTCATGCCCAAACGATAATATATTCAAACGAATTTATCAACCACAGTTTACAATACCTGCTAAGTAACACCCTTACCCCTATTTTACCCCTCCCCCCCTCTTAGTAATTGAATGTTGTTTACCTTTTCGTTGGAGTAACCCCCGTTGCTTCATGACTAAAAACATCATGCTACGCAATGATGCTCCCAAGAGGTCACATCATTGCTACCATTATTATTAAAGAAATAATAATACTGATAGTCGTATTATCATCTCTTTAATAATAATGGTAGCAATCACTGTAGTGCGTGATTCCTTGCGTAGCATGATGTTTTTAAGAGAGTGGTTTTTTGGGATTGCAAGTCGCATTTAGTGAAAACTTTTTTACTGCTTTTCAATCTTTTTTCTTGCATATGGGATAATATAAGATTATACTTTTAGTATAGAAAGGAGGTGATAAAATGTCAGATATTGAACAAGCCATTCGTGATTTGATTAGCGAGGAAGTTTCTGATGTGGTTGATAGCCATATTGATGATGCTCTTGCCAATCATAGCGAAATCACAGATCTTCAGTATAAAATTGAAGATCTTGAGCAAAAGGTTGACGACAATAATGATGATGATACCATTGACTTGGTTGTGGATCACATTATTAAAAAGCTAATCGGCGCTAACAACAGAGTTGTTGCAAATTCTTATGTCCAGAATTTGCAAGACGAAGTTACTAGACTCAAGTCCGAGTTAGCTAACACTAAACCAACTGAATAGTTGGGGTTGGGGGACAGAAATGTCCCCTTATTTTTTTAATCTTAATTAATGGAGAAATAAATGACAGAGGAACAAGCAAACTTAGTAATTAAAATAACAGATAATTTGAGAGAAGGTATTAATAATAATCATAACTTTACTAAAACAACGGCAGAGGCAATTCTTAAAAGTGCCGATTATATTATAGCTTTAGAGAAAAGAGTAAGAATATTAGAAGATGTCGTTGAACAATTAGAAAAAGAAATGGAGAATAAATAATGAATAGAATGCAACGAGTCAGAAGAAAGTATGCGATCAATCGTTCAAAGAAAAAGAGTTGTCACAAAGGGAGCACTAAACAAAGACAATCATTTAAAAGTGGAGCGGGTATGACTAAAGAAGGTTTCCACCATGCGAAAGGAGATATAACAACATAGTTTCCACAACCAAGGAAAGAAAAAAGAGAGCTTCGGCTCTCTTTTTTTAACCCGAAGGTTTTTATTTTCCAGACCCTGGTCGCCTCTCCCTTCAACTAAAATCGCAAAGATTCGCAAGGGCTCACCTTTGCGATGGATTCGTTTTTTTAGAGTGCAGATCGTCCTGGTCGTCCTGGTCGCAACGACACTTTCCGTGATTAAAGTCGCAAAAGTTCGCAAACTTTTGCGATGGATTTGTTTTTTTTAGGTTGCAATTCCCACAGAATCTTATATAATAAAAGAACATTAAAAAAGGAGAAATTTAAATGGCAATAACAGACACTATTACACTATCAAGATTCAGAGATTATTTTTTTCAATCAGACCAATACAAAAATAATTTTACTTACGAAGGTCTTTCGGCTTTGTACGATCATCTTTGGGATTTGTCCGAGGATATGGGCGCAGATATAGAAATGGATTATGTCGCCTTCTCTTGCGAGTTTTCCGAGTATGAAGATTTTAAACATTTTCAAGAGGATTACAAAGACATTGGAAATATGGACGACCTAGAACAACAAACAGAAGTCATAAAAATTAATCATTCTTTAGGCTTTATTATCCGTGCTTTTTAGCACGGATTTTTTTTATCTTTTTTTTCCTTTCGTGATTAAAATCGCAAAGATTCGCAATGCTCACCTTTGCGATAGTTCCATAGTTGTGCGATTCGCAGTAAACAAACAATCTTCCAAATTACCAATGTCTAATAGTCCGTGTTCCTTCGTGGCATGGTCGGACAGAGAAAAAGTGCAGAGGTCGGACACCAAAAAAGTGCAGAGAATACCACCATCAAATAAAAATAGGTCAGAGGTCAGAGGATCATGAACCAAGATAAAAGAAATGTAGTTATTGGCTTTTACTCTCAAATGTATTGAAATTTGGGATTTTTCTATAGTTATCCTATTTCTTTTTATGGGTGATTTTAATTCAATAAACAAGGGCAATTTATCAGTTATTAAGATTAAGTCTGGAAAACCAGAATTAAACTTATTCTCTATTTTTTGTATAAAACAACCTTTCGGCAGTTGTTTTTTTATGTTTAAAAAAAAGTTTTTTTCTTTCATTTTTTATTTGACTAATATGTTATTATATGGGATAAAATAAGAGTAACTTTTAAAGGGGAAATTATGAAAGTTTATAATATTACAAGTAACAAGGGCAATAAAATTGCTAATCAATTCACAATACATGACGATTATAATAACAAATATTTTCAGTCATACAATTCAATTATTATCAAAATAGAAAATTACTTTGATAATTCAAAACCTAACAAAACATACCTAGATAAAAATTATTGGAATTATTCAGTAACTACTGGCAAGTATAGAAATATCTTTTTAGAAGAAACAAAGAAAGATACAGAAAGAAAGATTGCGAGTGGCGATTATGTTTTAACTAATTTAAATG
>Ga0114932_10003148_pt1 | contig 16496 bp, 9 predicted proteins | sample 2SBtaG_2_FD_87286 | JGI IMG/M metagenome (GOLD analysis project Ga0114932, IMG submission 87286) | Deep subsurface microbial communities from Kolumbo volcano to uncover new lineages of life (NeLLi) - 2SBTROV12_ACTIVE470 metaG | ecosystem: Environmental > Aquatic > Marine > Volcanic ... | reverse complement strand
CTCGGTTGTCGCCGGGTCATTAATCAAGAAACCTGGATCCCGGAAGGTGCTGGGATCGCTGGGGATCGGCTCGGGGAGCCGATCTTCGGTGCCGCGGGTGGTCGGGGGTGAGGTGGGGTCGGCGGGCATCGGCGGGGGTGGGTGCGGAGCGGGTGCGGAACGGGTGCGGAACGCGTGGATCGCCTCAGGCACGGCGTCCGAGCTTCCAGGAGGAGTTGCCGGATCGGGACTTTGCATCCCAGATGCCCTTCTCGGCAAGGGGGATCAGCGCTTCGTGGAGCTGGTCCTGCAGGTCCTGCACGAGGCGGCGGATCGGGCGGATGTCGGCGATCATCCGGGCCCACTCGGTGCGGCGCTTGGACCTGGGCAGGCGACGCAGGTAGGCGAGCTGCCAGAAGCGGTCGACCTCGATCACGAACTCGGGCCGGGCGTCCGGGTAGGCCGCCTCGACCCAGGCGCGGCCGAGGGCGCGGTTGAGCTCCTTCAAGGCGTTGCGGTGGCTGGCCCAGGCCTCGGCGAAGAGGTGGTGCTGGGCACGGGGGCCTTCGACCTCCCAGGTGCCTTCGTCGCGCTGGCGGGCCTCGAAGCCGTGGGCGGTGGCCACGAAGGGGAGCACGTAGGCCTCGACGTCGGTTGAGACCTTCACGGGGATGGCCTCGCGGCCGCGGATCGGGAGGTGGGCAGCGGCGTCGGCGATCCAGGGAGGAGCCTGGCGCTTGAGCAGGCCTTCTCCGCGCTCCCGAAGGCGGGTCAAGGGGGTGTCGGGCACGCCGTCGGCGAGGCGGTCGACGATGCACTCAGCCTCCTCGGGCGTGACGAGCTCGGACAGCGGGACGCGGACCAGGCGGCCGGAGCGGGCGAGGTAGAGGCCGACGTGCTCGATGCGCCGATCGGGGGCGCCGTCGATTCCGAAGTGGTTGGCGAGGATCGCGTAGAGGGCGGCCTGGCGCCACCAGGCGCGGCTGACGCTGGGGGTCTTCACGACCTTGACGTCGATCAGGAGGTCGTCGATCACGAGATCGCCGATCGCGCCGCCGACCATGTTGGAGCCCTCGCCGAAGGTCGGGGAGAGGAGGACGGGCTGGGTGGGGGTCAGCTCGGTCCAGTTGACGGCGGCGTAGAGGTCCTCAAGCTCGCGCGAGACCTTGCTGGGCGGTCCACTGCCCAGGGCGCGGACGCGGTCCAGGTCGGCCACGAACTCGTCCTCGGCCCGCGTGTAGGCGGTCAGCTCGGCGAGGAGCCAACAGTCGGCCGAGCGCTCGTAGGGAAGGGCCTGATCGGGCACGAGCGTGGTCAGACGCTGTTCGGCCTCGCGGACCTTGGCGACTCCCCAGCGGTCGAGAGCCGGAGGGCGCCAGGCGAGCGGGAGGTCGGCCATGCGGTCCAGGGCCTTGTGGGCGGCGTGGGCCTTGCCGATCGTCTCCGCGCCCCGGGCGGCGAGGCCGGCGGCCAGGGCGACCTCGAAGGCCAGGCCCAGGGTCTGCGGTTCCTGGGCAGTGGGCTGCACGACGAGCGGGAAGGTGGCAGGCTTGGGGAACGCGAGGTGCTGGTCGATGAAGGTGCGGGTCGGGCTGTGGCGGAGGATGCGGGAGAGGGACATGGGGGGACTCCTGGCAACTTTCCGCTACATTCCTAATACGTATATTGGTATACGTCAAGAGTATCCGCGCTGGGCGGCTTCCAGGACCGTCCTCGATGTCTGAAATCGCGGCCAGGCTCGGTAGGCGTGTTCGGGGCTTACGCGCCGCGAAGGGACTGACCCAGGGGCAGCTCGCGGACGCGGTGGAGGTGACCCAGGCCACGCTGAGTCGCGTAGAGCGAGGCCAGGTGGGGGTGTCGCTGGAGGTGCTGGAGCGGCTGGCGATCGCCCTGGGCGTCAGTGTCGCCCGGCTCCTCGACTTCGATGGGGAGTTCTCGGCGAGGGACCCGGTCGCCGCGCTGATGGAGGAGCTCCCGGCTGACGCCACTGAGCTTCGGAAGCGGATGGAGGCCAGCCTTGCCGCGCTCCTCGCTGACGGGACTTCCTAAACTCAATAGGTTTCCACAACAGGAATCTGATGTTATATAGGAAGCATGAACTGGGAGCGAGAAGCTGCTGAACGACTGCCCACCCTTCTCGAAGGGTGGCTGCGGTCGCCCGTGTCGGTCGACCTCATGGGGAGGGAGGGGGGCCCTGACCTACTGCTCCGCACCAAGCGCGCGACTCTCGCCATCGAGGTGAAGGGCACGGACGCCATCTCCGGCATCGACGGCGCCGCCCACCAAGCGCAGCGCCACGCCTCCGCCCTCGACGCTCACGGCCTGATCGTCGTGCCCTACATGGGCCCAAAGGCCCGCGCTTGGGCGGCGGAGCGTGGGCTCTCGTGGGCGGACCTGTCGGGCAACGCCGAGATCCGGGCGGAGGGACTGTGCATCGTCGCGACCGGCGCCAAGAACAGGTACGCGGCGCGGGGGCGCCCCTCCAACCCCTTCACGCCTCGGTACTCCCGCGTAAGTCGTGCGCTGCTGGCGGACGCGGACCGGTGGTGGCGCCAGGTTGAGATCGCCGAGGAGGTCGGGCTGCCCAGCGGTACGGTCAGCAAGGTAGTCCAGAGGCTCGCGGCGTCCGACCTCCTGGAGCACGACGCCGATGGTCGGCTACGGGCCCGGGCTCCGTCGCTGCTCCTTGATGCATGGGCTCAGCGCTACCGCTTCGCCGACCAAGCCGTGCGCCGGTACCACCTCACCGCGCGCAGCGGGCCGGGAGCGCTTGAGACGCTGGCTGGACGGCTCTCGGAGCGACACGCCAGGTTTGCTGCGACAGGCCTCGCCGGCGCCTGGCTCTACTCCGCCTTCGCCGACTTCCGGGTGACCACCCTACTCGTCGACCAATACCCTGCCGATGCAGAGGAACTCGGCCTGCGCGAGGTCGAGCGAGGCGAAAACGTCTGGCTCGTCGTGCCGAACGACGAGGGCGCGTTCTACGGTCGCGTCGAGCAGGGCACCTGGGCGGCGCACCCGGTCCAGGTTTACCTGGACCTCCTCGGGCACCCTGAGCGGGCCTCAGACGCTGCCCTGGAGCTGCGCGCCCAGTGGCTGGCGTGGAGGGCGTGATGGCCGAGCGAAAGCCCACGACTGCGGCTGGCTATCCGCCCGCCCTGGCAGAAGAGGCCCGGCGGATGGCGCTCTACATTGCCACCATCCTGGGCGACCTCACCGAGGACATCGTGATCGTCGGGGGCCTCGTGCCTTACCTGATCGTCGATCAAGAGCGGGTGGAGGAGCGCCACGTCGGAACCCGGGATCTGGACCTCGGGCTGTCCATCGGTGTGCTGAACGAGCAGCGCTACCGAGAGATCAGCGAACGGCTGCGGGACCGCGGTTTCCGGCCGTCGGAGACGATTGATGGCAACCGGCGCCGGCAGACCTGGAAGCTCCACGAGGAACGCATCACCATCGACTTCCTCATCGGCGCGGTCGCCGAAGATGTCCGGGCGGGAGGCCTCCAGAACCTCGAAGGCGACTTCGCCGCCATTGTCACCCCGGCGCTGCCGCTGGCGTTCATCGACTTCCTCGAGGTCGAGATCGACGGGGAGACGCCGACCGGTGAGCGGGCTCGTAGGGCGGTCCGGGTCGCGGGGCCAGCGGCGTTCGTTGTGCTGAAGGCGATGGCATTCCGGGGGCGGGGCGAGAACAAGGACGCCTACGACCTCGTGTACGTGCTTCTGAACTACGGGTCGGTGCCGGTGGTCGAGGTGGCCGAGCGGTTCGGACTGGTTGCGGGCGAGCCGTTCGCTCGGGCCGCGCTCGCGATTCTGAGCGAGGACTTTGCGACTGCCGATCACGTTGGCCCTCGGCGACGGGCGGCGTTCCTCGGCGACCAGGATGACTTCGTTGTCCGCCAAGATGCCGTCGGCGCCACTATTGAATTCCTCCGGATGGTACGGGCTCTCCATTGACTGCTCAACGCAGTAGACTTCCAAGGGTTGCGCGACTTGAGCTTGATGGACGTGCGCCGCCCTCATCGTCTCACGGAGTCCTCATCGTGGCGGACAACGGCACCGCCCAAGGCGGGCTCCTTGAATCGGCCTTCCCCAATTCCTCCCCTGCGTCACCCCCGTCGTCGGCTGACCTCGTCGCCAGCACCGGCTCAGGAGGCTCGGCAACAGCCGTGGTAGCCTCCGCCGCCGCAAGGCCACCAAGAGTACGAGCATGGTCTCTTCCACCAGCAGCGCAGCACCATCGACGAAGCGCGCGTCGATTTCTGCTGTGAAGCGTGGGTAGCTCATGTTCTCGGTGCTGCACATCTCCGATCTCCACCGGTCCGCCCGGCAGCCAATCTCGAACGACGAGCTGATCTCCGCCCTAGTGCGTGATCGCGATCGATATGTAGCGGAGGACCCTGTTGTTCCCGCCCCCGATGCGATCATCATCAGCGGTGACGTGATCCAGGGTGTCCCGCTGGGCACGCCGGACGCGCAGGCCCGACTTGCCGAGCAGTACGAGGAGGCAGAGGGCTTCCTTGACGAACTCACTAACCGCATGTTGGGCGGAGACCGATCGCGAGTAGTCATCGTTCCTGGGAACCACGACATCGACTGGGTCACATCGAGATCAGCGATGGAACTTGTCGGCGTAGAGGGTGCGCCAGCGGACGTGCTTGACGCCCTGACCCAGGAAGGATCGAAGTTCCGTTGGAGCTGGAAAACCCGTGAGCTCTACAGCATCGCCAACGACGACCTGTACAAGAGTCGAATGGATGCTTTCTGGGGGTTCGTCGAAAGCTTCTACTCCGGCGTAGACGGGTTGCTGCGCGTCGAGCCGCGCTCGGATGCGAACCTCTTCACGCTGGATGGGGGGCGCATCGGTGTCGCTGCGTTCAACTCCTGCGACGGCAACGACTGCTTCGCGTTCCACGGGGCTATTCCCCGGAGCGTGGTTGCCAGAGCTCACCTGGACCTCGTGGGGGAACGTACTCCGTTCGACCTGCTTCTTGCTGTCTGGCACCACTCGATAGAGGGGCCTCCGTACGCGACCGACTACATGGATGTGGACATCGTGCGAGGGATGCTGGGCCGTGGCTTCCGCCTCGGCCTGTACGGGCACCAGCATCGGGCGCAAGCCACCGTCCAGCAGGTCTATCTCCCTGGAGAGGAGGTCATGGCTGTGGTGAGTGCGGGATCGCTGTGCGCGGGGAACGCGGCCCTCCCACCGGGCGTACACCGCCAGTACAACGTCATCGAAATCGCCGACGACTATCGGAGCGCCCGGGTGCACGTGCGAGAGATGGTGGTCGCCAACCTGTTCGGCCGTGCGCACCTCAACAACTGGGGAGGAAGAAGCTTCGCAGAGCTGCGATGGACGGCGACCACGAATGAGGTCGGCCGAGCGGTTGATACCGGTGCCGCGCGAGTCATCGCGACCGTCGATGAGGCAGAGGCCGCGTTCCAGGCGAAGGAGTACGGCCGAACTATCGGGCTTCTGCTGGAGGACCGTGAACGGCTCCCCGAGTACGGTCGCCAGTTGCTCCTTCATGCTGCGGTTGAGGAATCGAACTGGGCTCTGGTAGTCGAGTGCGCGACGCCGCCACAGACCATCGAAGAGCTGGTCCACCTCACCAACGCCCTGGCGCAGCGCGGAGACTTCGAGCGCGCTCGAGAGGCTCTCTCGACGCATGCCGGCCATCTCGGCCTTTCCGCCCCGCAACAAGAAGAACTCGCGACGCAGATCGCTGGCGAAGAGGCACTCCGCCGATGAGCAACTCCGATAAGTTGCCGTTCTCTGTAGAGATCAGCCGGATGATCGAGCTGCTCGCGGCCCAGATCTACCCCTCGCCGTACGCGCTCTTGCGTGAGAATACGCAGAACTCGTTCGACGCGATCGTGCTGCGGCGGCACCTTGGCCAGAACTTTGAGCCAGCAATCGAGATCAACATCGGCCAAGACCATGTCCAGGTGACCGACAATGGGATCGGCATGTCACGTGCCGACCTCTCGAACCACTACTGGCGCGCAGGCTCCAGCAGCAAGAACACCTCGGAGGCCCGAGCAGCCGGAGTAGTCGGGACCTTCGGTATCGGAGCGATGGCCAACTTTGGCATTGCCGACGCCCTAGAGGTCGAGACAGAGAGCGCAATCACCGGGGAGCGAACCTGGTGCAAGGCGGAGCGGGAGACCCTCTCCGTGACCGAGGACTGCATCGACACGAGGTCACTGGAGCCTACCGGAGTTCCTGGGACTCGGGTGACCGCGAGGATGAAGGCGGGTCACAGCATTCCCGTCGAGCAAGCGAAGACATACATCACTGCATTTGTTGCTCATTTGTCGATTCCCGTGAGGGTCAACGGTCAACTCGTGAGTCAGCAGCCCCTCGACGCGGCCGTACCTGGTATCGCTGAGACTTGGCGGACAGAGAGCGGGCGGACGGCGATCGGCGGGAACCTCGTCGCCGCAGTCATACTGACTGGCTCTGCCGCGGGCGAGCTGCGCGTGGACCTCTCGAACATGGAGTTCCGGGGTCAGCCGGTCGGGGGCCGAATGATCCTCCGTCAAGGCGTCGGCCAGCTTCGGACATTCCGCTCCGGCTTCGGCCTCGCCACCACCAGCCCGCAATCCGTATACGGGTTCGGTGGTGTCGCTGACTTCGCATTCCTGGCGCCAACGGCAGGACGCGAAGCACTTACAACCGAGAGCATGCAGGTTCTTCAGCAGTTCATCAGCGAGATCGATGACTTCGTCTCCCTGAACTTGGCCGGCCGACCGGAGAGCAATACGAGCACGGGCTTTATGAACTGGGTGCTCCGCCGCGGTCGCTACGAGCTGTGCGGGCATCTCCTCGTCAGAGTGGAGCCCGGTGGGCCGATATCGCTGGCCAAGGTGCAAGCTCGCTCGCAATCCCAACCGGTCTTGGTCTATGGCGGCAACGACGCGGCAGTCATCGAGCATGCATCCGACGAGCGGCCCCTCATCGTCCTTGCCAGGACAAACCCGCGTCGCCAGTGCGAGAACAACTTCCTTCGGCAACACTGCGCGATCGAAGAGCTTACCGACCAGCCACGGGTCCTAGAACCGAAGCCAAACGCCCACCTCAGCATGGCGGAGTCCGGTACAGCATTCCGAGTCGCTTCAATCGTGTCGTCGGACTACTTCGTTGAGGCGGCCGTCCATTTCGGCAAGCTGTCTCATGGGCTCCCGGTCTTGGTGACATCCCAGGGGCCACCAGTAGACATCTGGCTGAACCCGGACGGCTCCAATGTCCGCCTGCTGCTGGACCTCTACGAGAAGGAATACTCGGCCTTCGGTCACATGGCCAAGGACTTCGTGAGGAACGTGGTCTTTCCCAAGATCTCGCGGCTGGTCCCGAGTGCGACGCGGCAAGGCGCCGAGGCCTTCCTGAAGCTTGTTCAGCGCAAGCGCGAGGTCTTCGAGTACGAGATGGAGGACCTTGAGAGCCTCACCGCCTTGTGGCAGGACTACCTCAGCGGCAAGGTGACGATGCAGGAGGCGACCCGCAAGGCCCGAACTGTCGCCAGGAGGAGCTTCCAGACACTCGACGGCGCTGCCGCCGCACCGGTTCGGGACGTCATCCCCGATGTCATCGACAATGAGGCCACTCTCGGGCAAGTGGCGGACGCAGCCGATGCCGCCCACGAACCGGCCCCACCTATCCAGCGCCTCGACATCGAGACTCCTCGCAAACTGCTGACGATTGAAGACCACGAGCCGGCGCTCAAGGGATACCGGTGTTTCCTCGCTCTGACTGACCGTGTCCGCCGGGAGAAGGGTGACTTCTTCTTGCAGCCACATCGCACGTCGATCGTATGGGCGGGTCAGAAGGCCCTATTCATCTTCCAGCACCACTCTGGCGAGTTCGGGCTTTACTACGATGTCCAGACGCCCGACCTCGTTGGACAAACTGCCGGTGGAGGTTCCTTCGAGACCTGCACCATCGTGATGAAGAACCGGGTCTTCGTCCCCATCCCCGAACAAATCCAGGTGAGCTTCCTTCCGGGTCCATCGGAACGCAAGAGGCTTGAGATCCGGTGCGACATCCTCCACATCGACGGACACTGACCGAAGGTGCCGTGCCAGCAAGTCGTCGGCACGCAGCATGCATGCGGCACGACCCGAGGTCCTACATGTAGAACCGGTACGAGGGGTGCGGCTCCTCGTCGGGTGGCACCTCGGACATCACCAGCCCCACCTTTCGTGCGAACTGCAGCGAGATCGGGAACGCCACGTGGTCGTCCGCCGAGTTCCAGTTCATCTTCGTCAGTCCCAGGATCTCCCTCGCCGTGGCGCCGTCGTCGTGCGGCTGAGCCGAGATGACCTCCACCGGGGCTGGGATGTGCGGCCCGTCGTACGTCTGCTGCGTGGACGTGTACCCCGCCGTGTAGAGGAAGGTCGCGTCGCCGAAGGTGCAGAGCGTTCCGCGATGCGGCGGATACGTTCCCTGGCGGAGCAACCGGAAGTCGGTCGATCGGATCGTGATGAGGTCGACGGATGGGACGCGGTCGAGCGCTCGAGAAATCCCGCGGACCTCCGTGTCCAGGTAGCGAGTCGTCTTGTGGATGACCACCCGCAAGGGCTCGCGGCCGACCCTTGACTTGTAGGTGCGGATCACCTTCTCGACGAGCTCGAACGCCTGCTCCTCCTCCAGGTAGGGCTGCCGACGATCCTCGTCCCACGGAACCGCCGAGCCCCGCAGGGCGAAGCCGTCCCCCTCCGACGAGAACGCCTGCGCCAAGCTGCTGAAGACCGTGTGGCTCGACGAGGTCCACAGGTGGTGGAAGGAGAGCCCGACGAAGCAGGTGTAGGGGGCATCTGCCTTCACCCTCCAGGGAAGTCCTCCGGCCTTGTAGAACAGAGCCACCGACAGATTCCAGGCCCTGGTGGCGGGGTCCTGCTGGCCACGGGCGCCATCTACAAAGAGGTTCGGCGTGACGAGCTGGATGGGCATCCTGGCCTTCATGGCAACGGCCTTCAAGGCTCGGCGAAGATCCCGGACCGTCAGGTCGTCGGGGCCGGGCTGCGACGCAGCCTCCACCGTGCCCCGTGCATGTTGGAAGAGGTCCAACTGCTTCGACTGGCGCCCCTTGGCGGGTCGACGTCCACCACCCTTGCCTCGCCGTGGCCTGGGGTGCTGCTCGATTCGTGCGCACTTCTTCACCAGGTCGGCGGGTAGGGCACAAAGGACCAGGTCCGGTCCCGTGTCCATCTCCGACAGCTCACGAATTGCGTCACCGTAGAGCCGGACGACCTGCTTGAAGGCCATTCGCGGTGGCTTCGACATCGCCTTCGAATAAGCGCTCTCTGAGAGGACTCGATCCCACGGATCGGTCCGCACCAACCTGCTCCGCATCACCGCTTCGAACCCAGGGAAATCTGGGGCGAGCGCGGTGTTCGAGCGCCCAGATTTCAACGGCCCGGTGCAGCGCGCCACGAAATCGCCTGCGCCTGTCACGGCAGACCGCGGCCCGACGATTCCTACCCTTGTGCTGTCGGGGTGCGCCGGGCCAAGACGGAGACTGTAGGGACCATGCAGCAGCAGCCCGTGCTTGATGGAGTCGTGATCGCCATCACCGAACTCCACGGCGGGCGCTGAGAGGTGCAGGATCGCTGGTTTCACTCGTCCTCTCCTTCGGTTTCGGCCGCTGCAATACGAGCGAGCTCATCGTCAAGCCGCTCCAATTCCAGGTCGTCCTCGGAGCTCTCGCGCTCGAAACCGCGCGCCTTGGGCGCGTTCGGTAGCGAGAGCGACATCGGGACGCGGTAGAGCCTCACGCAGCCGCCAGAGCCATCGTCGAGCAGACTGGTGCTCGCATTCTCGGAAAGGACGCTGCCCCAGAAGAAGACGTGCGCCACCACCTGCGGGTTGTACTCCCGAGCCGATCGCTTCGTGGACAGGCTGTTGATCCGCTCCCGAGCAAGCCGCTGGGCATGCCCGTCCCTGGTGAAGACCCAACCTGGCAGCAACAGCAACCGCCACTGCCCGCCGAGTCGCCGGAACTGCCATCGAACTGCGGTGTGCTCGTAGTAGCGGACGTCACCGCTGTTGTTAGTCCGGGCCTTCACGACGGTACGAGTCGCACGCTTCGTTCGGGCTTGATAGGCGACCTGCCGGTCGGCTCCGTCAGAGTCCTTTGGGTAGTACAGCCGCTGGTTCCGCCGGTCCACGAGGAGTCCACGGTCTTTGGCGTGGCGGGCAAGCGACTCGTTGAGCATGTCGACCAGCATGCGCTGCAACTCGGGATCTTCGGAGTAGGCCGCGATAGGCCGCTCCTCGACCGTCCCGTAGATCACGCCCGCCAGCGGGTTGTTGGAGCTCCGGAGGTCGGCCAGCGTCCGGAGCCTGTAGCCATTGACGACGAACGGCGCGGTCTGCCCGGAGACGCGGTCGAACACGGCACGCCGCGTGGTCAGTCGTGTCCTCGCCTGGAAGATCACGCCGCCGGGGAAGTCGACGTCCAAGGCGTTGGCATAGAAGACCTCGGGATCACCGACCTGCACCGCTCGGTCGGAGGTCAGCGTGGGACGATCCGGCCTTGCCGTGAGTGTCGCGGTGAAGCGCGCCGCGTCGGCAGAGAAGGACGCCTCGCCCCCGTTCTCGCGCGCCCACCGGGAAACATCGACGAGGCCGCTGCCCAGCTTGTCCATGTGCCCAGTGCCGAAGAGGAAGTTCGCCACTGCGGGGTTCCGGTACCCCTTCACCTGCCGCCGTCCGAGAGCCTCTGGATCGATGGTGTCGACGACGCCGCCAGGGTTGCGGAACTCCACCCGGTCATGGTGGATGGTCACCTCGGAGTCCTCGCTCGCCCCGTAGTCTCGGTGCGCGAGCACGTTGACGAGCAGCTCCTTCAGCGCGAGGGCCGGAAACGGCCGGACGTCCTCGGACACCAGTGCCTTCAGACGGTAGGGCTCGTTGTGCTCGTTCAACGTCTCGACCAGCTTCTCGAAGAGGTCGAGGATGTTCCCTTCCAGAACCGAGCGGGTGCCGCCGGCTACCACCGCGATGCGGGTCGGCCGGTTCTTGGCGAACAGGAGCTCGCACGCCCTGTTCACGTCGCACTGGCCATCGTCACCAAAGGACACGAGCCGGAGCGCGTGCATCGCATTGACGAGCCACTCGCGGCTCGGGGCCCCTTGCCCAGCGAGCATCAGCCGGGAAGCTGCGCTCGGCACCCAGCGCCGGATCAGGCTCCAGTCCAGGTCCTCGAGAGGCAGGGCTGCCGGCCGCATGTCGGCCGGTGTCGTTCGGAGGATGGGGGACTGCGTTGCCTGCAGCGGCGTCAAGCCGGAGCTCAGCTCCCGGAGCGCCTCATCGAAGCCGCGGATCTTCACCCAGGTAAAGCTCGTACCCAGCTCATCAGCAAAATCCCGCAGGCGCGACGGAGTGTTCGTCGGATCCAGACACAGCCAGTAGATGCCGTGCCGCAGCGACCGTCGTGCCGCCCGCCGGAAGAGCGCAAGCACCGAATCCTGGTCCCCTCGGTAGCCGACGACCACGAGGGGATGATCACGCAGCAACGCCGGAAGAACGGCCATGAACTCCGGAGCGATCGCCGTGTCGAAGTCGTCGTTCTTCAGCGAGAAATGCTGCACGTCGCCATGCAGGTAGATCAACTGCGGATCTACGGGAGCGGTTGAGATCAGATGTGCGTCTCCCGGGTTGCGGGCGACGGCCACAGTTGCCGAGGCAGGCAGTGCCCGACAGGCCTCGTAGGCCAGCTCGTCGAAATTCGTGGTCAGGATGGTCTTGAGCCGGCCACCGCCGACCAGCTGCGCGAGGGCGCCGTACCCAGCGCTGAGCGACATGCGAGTGCGGTTCATCTCCTTGAAGAAGCGGAGCCGCTCCTCGGGAGGGACCAGGACCTCCCTGTAGAAGCGTGGGAAACGCTCGTGGGGCCACTCGTCCGCCTGAACGAGTCCGCGCCCCTGCACGAACTGCACCCAATCGCTACGCTGGACGGTCTGATCGCTGAAGTCTCGGCCCTGAGACCGGCAGAAGGCCCACTTCGCCATCAGCTCCGACATGTCGCCGGCGGTCGGGATTCCGGACTTCAGGGATGCGCCAGCCCCGAGCAGGAAGATGGGGTCGGGTCCCGCAGCGTTCTCCAGAAGCCCGCGTACCGCTCGGAGGCTGGTGGAACGGCCGACATCCTCCGAAGCTGATGCCTGAGGGGGCCTTGGCTCCTCGCTCTGAGCGTTCGGTTTGCCCTGGTCCTCGGCGAGGCCGAAGCCGGCAGACACGAGATCGCGTTGCCACTCCTCGTGGACGTTCCCATACCGTCGTGCTGCGAGCCGACGCCCGACGCGGGCGATCTCGTTCCACGCGGCGCGCGCCTGGCCCGGGTCGGCCAGAGCGCTCTTCAGCTTCTCGATGCCGAACAACGTGTGCGCCGAGTCGTCGCGCTCCACTTGGACCTCGAGGACGACGCACAGCTCCAAGAGGGCCTGCACCTGGGCCTCGTCCATCTTGCCGAGATGGGCTCGAAAATGCTCCAGCGCCTTCGCTTCGCCAGAAGACGGTGACCCCGCGAGGGGCTTTCGAGCACGCTCGAAGGCGCTTCGGAGGTTCCGCAGGGGGCCGGTCATCTGCCCCACAGCCAGAACGAGGCGGTCGGTCTGGGCGCGCAGTCCGCCCGCGAGATACTGCTGCCGTAGCTGATCCACGGCAGATCCGAAGGCACTGTTCGAGCGGGCCGTTACTCCAAGGGTTCGCTTCGCCTGGATGAAAACGCGGCTCCCATCGTCGAATTGAACCTCGATGTCGTCGACCGGGTGGTCCGTCTCCAACGCGACTGCCAGGGGAACCGGGCCGGCTCGACGGTCCAGGCCAGGCACGCCTTCGCCAGCGAGGCCGTGCGCGACGAACCACGCGGCGACCGCAGCGCGGAACTCCGCCCCCGCTTCGTCGGCCGCGCCACCGATGGCGCCGCGATGGGGTCCAGTCTGTCTCATGGCCCGACCAACCTCACCAGCTCGCAGTCGGCCATCGTGATCACCAGGGCCTCGAAAGGCGCTCGATCACGTCGCGCCGCGAGAGCACCTCGGCGCACTGCTCCCACGGCTCGTCCTTCACGTCAATTGTCTCGCCATACCGGAGCTCGAAGGCGTTGGCCTCGCGCTTGCGCTCGATGTACTCCTTCAGCTTCTCCTCGAGCTGCTCGATGTCGTCGATCCAGTCGTCCTCGATGACGTCCGGGAGCGATCCGAAGAGGTCGTAGCGGTCCTTCAGGCGCTGGGACAGGCGCTGGTACACAGCCTCGTCGCGGGTGCCCGCGTAGACCAGGTTGAGCATGTCCACCGAGGTGCGGGTCTGGCCGAAGCGCTTGATGCGACCGATGCGCTGCTCCAGGCGCGATGGGTTCCAGGGCAGGTCGATGTTGATGAGCGTGCCGAGGGTCTGGAGGTTGAGGCCCTCGCAGGCCGCGTCGGTGGCGACGACCAGCCGGATCTCACGCTCCTTGACGGCCTTCTTGATCGCGTCCCGATCGACGTCGCTGACCACCGGGCCACGGTAGAGCCGGCTGCGATCGGCGCCGGCGTAGAGGGCGATGGGCTCCCCGGCCGGGACCTTCTCCGCCAGCTTCTCCGCCACCCATGCCGCGGTGTCGTAGTACTGGCTGAAGATGATGCATCCGTAGTCCAGCCAGCCGGGCTCCTCGAGCAGGTAGTGGAGCACCGCCTCCAGCTTCGGGTCGGTCGGTTCGTCTCGGAGGGCGTCCACGACTCGACGGAGCGCCGCGGCCTCCGCCCCCGTCAGCTCGCCGAGCTCTGACGAGTCGGCCACCTCGGCGTCGGCGCCCTCCTCATCCATCTCGCCGCGCTCGAGCAGCTTCCTGGCCGTCGACAGCCCACTGGCGACGCTCGAGCAGATCCGCTGGAGCATGAGGCTCTTGAGGAAGCCGGCGGAGCGGGTGCGCTTGCCCAGCTCGCGCGTGAAGTCCTCGGCGGCCAGGTAGGCCTGGTCGATCTGCGCGTTCGTGAGCAGTCCAAGGCCCACGAAGAACGGCTTCTCACCCTCCGCGACGGGATGGATGTCGACCGCGATCCTGGGCAATAGGCCGATGGCCTCCAGCGAAGAGCGCTTGCGGAGGACGGTGTGCCGGACGATGGGGTTCGTCCGCTGCCAGAACGTCGGGCCGCGACCGCGCTCCATCGCTCGCTCTTCAAGCATCCCCCGGGTGTGAACACCGAGCTGCAGGTGGGGCTTGCTCGTGAAATGAACGTCGTCGCCGATGTCTAGGTCGTCGCGGACGTAGTCGAAGAGCGTGTCCTCCGCCCTCGGCGGGAGCGGGTTGCGCACGAGGTTCCAGGCGTCCTCTTCATCCTCGACCACGACCTGGTCCGTGACGTAGGGAAGCACCCGCTCGCAGTCGCGCCAGGCGCTCCCCCGTCGACCGAGGACGTGGTCCGCGCCTCGGTTCAAGACGTCCAGCAGGTCCCACAACTCACGCACGTCCGTCTGGATCGGCGTGGCAGTTCCGAGGAGGACGTGCCGGCAGTTGGAGGCCAGGCGCTGAACGAAGTCCAGCAGGTTGTTGGCCGGGCCGCGACCTCCCAGGCGGGTGCCTCGCCGCGCTCGGTGGGCTTCGTCCACGATGAGAGTGCCGAACCGGTGATCGAGCAGGGCTCCCCGCTCAGTCGTGTGGCGAAAGATCAGCCCGGTGGAGACGATGCCAACCTGGTAGGGGCAACGCACGATGTCGGCCGCGCCATTCGTGCGGATCTCGTGGCCGCGAGGATCGAGCCAGGTCTTTCGCTGCGTCCAGACCGCCGACGGGATGCCGAGCTTGTCCCAGAGCTCCGTCTGCCACTGAAGGGTCAAGGTTGCCGGACACAGGATCAGCACGGCGCCGTCCTCGAGGAGCACGGAGAGCATGGCCGCGGTGGCCAGGGCAAGCGTCTTGCCCAGCCCCACCTCGTCGGCCAGCAGCAGGCGTGCCGAACCGAAGAGGTCGCGGTGGTGGGCGAACATCGTCACGAACGCTCGCTGCCACGGCATGAGGATCTCGCCGCGCTCGTACATCGGCGACTCGACCACGGCGGCCGGGGCGAGCTTGTCCGGGGGAACGTCCTTCGCGGAGCGATGCTCGCGCCGCTTCGCCTGACGGCCGATCTCGTCGATCACCACGTCGGGGAGCGGGACGCCGAGGCCCCACAGGTAGTCGAACTCCGCCTGGACCCATGCGACGGACTCGGGCGAGTCGTCCTCCCACATCAGCTCGTAGTACTCGGACCAACCCTGGCGGGTGGCGTTGCCGCTGCCGATGAACGAGGTCGAGCCTCCCGATCTCGACTCGATGACGCCGGCCTTGCCGTGCAGGAAGGGCGCCTTGTCGCGCCCCACTACCCGCACCTCGAGGTTGCCGCGGGTGAGCAGTTCGTGCAGGCGCCGGTACTTCTCGCGGGCCAACATGGTGTCGACGACCGACTCGCCCTCGGTCCACTTCTCCTTGAGGGCCGCACCCTTCTCCCGCGCGCTGCGGGCCACAGCGATGTCGCGGGGGTCCAATTCGCTGTTGCAGACGACGCGCACGTGCTCGACCTCGGCGAGCTCCTCGAAGACGAGTTCCAACAGGGAGCTGCGGAAGTACCCCGCGACCCGGTCGTAGCGCCGAGCGTCCTGGAGGAGCTCGCCAAAGCGCTCGCGCGGCAGCGGCTGCTCCGGCCGGGACGAGTACCGCTTCATGCGCCGAGCCTCTCGTTGCGCACCAGCCCCGCGAGCACCCGCGCAGCGGAGGCCTCCTCTGGCCGGAGCCGAGCCAACTTCGAGGCCAGGTAGGAGGCGACGGCGACGACGTCGTCGCGGCGCCGGTAGTAGTTGGGCACCTGGTCACGGAGGTGGCTCAGGGCCTCGTCGGGCTCGAGCTCGGCCTGGAGTTCGTGAAGGCCGTAGAGCACAGCCCGAACCAGCGATGTCCCGAAGTCGGTGCCGTCGAACTCGCCGGCCCCGAACTCGCGCGCGGACTTGAGCCTGGCGCTGTTGGCCCGCACCTTCGCCATGAGCTGCTTCCACTCTGCGACGCGGAAGGCCTTGGCGAAGTTCTGGTAGTTGTCGAGCTTCTTGAGGCCCGCGGCCTCCACGTCGAGCATCCGCAGATAGAAGCGCTCGCTGCCGTTGAGGTGCTCCCAGGTGCGCTCATCGAGCCCCTCCGGCACCAGTTGCTCGTTGGCAACGCTCACCGCAAAGTCAAGAAGGTCGTCGACCAAGCTGTCCTCGCCCGAGCGCGGCCGCAACGCTTCGGCGGTCATGTCCCGCCCGTCGATGCGGTCGTAGGCGGTGAGCACTCGTAGCGCGGCCGCGTACCCGGCCATCTGGAGGTCGGAATCCTCGAACAGGTTCTCAGTCCTCCCGTGACCGCGGACGCGCTGGTTCAGCCCGACGAGGGTGTCGATCTGCTGGGCAACCTCGTCTCGGATCTCCAGCACGAGTTCGTCTCGGTAGATCGACTCCGAGCCCGCCCGCTTGCGGAGCACGAGAATCACGGTGCCCTGAACGTAGCCGCCTTTCTT
>Ga0114932_10003146_pt1 | contig 16503 bp, 13 predicted proteins | sample 2SBtaG_2_FD_87286 | JGI IMG/M metagenome (GOLD analysis project Ga0114932, IMG submission 87286) | Deep subsurface microbial communities from Kolumbo volcano to uncover new lineages of life (NeLLi) - 2SBTROV12_ACTIVE470 metaG | ecosystem: Environmental > Aquatic > Marine > Volcanic ... | reverse complement strand
GCTCGGGAAAATCAGATGATCCCAGCGCAAGATGTCCTGCCGCTGATGCAATCCGGTGGACTCGATAACGCAATATGGATGTGGCCAATTGAAAGAATCGCGGGTATTTTGGGCCAGCTTTATATTCAGCGTGAGCAGATCAAGACAACGATCTACGAAATTACCGGCATTGCCGACATTATGCGCGGTAGCAGTGCGGCGATGGAGACATTGGGCGCACAGCAACTCAAAGTGCAGTTCGGCACCATGCGCCTCGATGATTCACGCCGAGACATCCAGCGCTACGCTCGGGATTTAATTCGCATCGCTGCTGAAATTATTAGCGAGCAATTTACGCCCGAATCGTTGCAAATGATGACGGACATTCAATTGCCGTCGATGGAAGAAAAGCAGCAAGTGATTGCGACGCAGATGCAAAGTATGGCAATGCAAGCGCCGCCGATGGGGCCACCGATGCCGCCCGGACAACCCGGACAACCTGAATTACCGCCGCAGCCTGCACCGCCTGCACCGCCCGCACTGACGCCCGAGATGCTCGAAATGCTCGAAAAACCGACGTGGGAGGAGTGCATACAGCTTCTACGTGATGATAAGCAGCGCAGTTTTCGCGTCGATATTGAGACGGATTCGACAATTTCCGGTGATTATGCCGCAGATCAACAAGCAATAACTCAATTACTGCAAGGCGTAGCCGCATTTATTGCTGATGCGGGGCCAGCGGTCGAGGCTGGATATTTACCGATTGAAGCGGCCAAAGCCATGATCATGACGGCGGTGCGTCGATTCAAGCTCGGTCGCGAGGTTGAGGACGCGCTCGATATGATTGGCGAAAACGATCCAGCAGCCAATGCAGAACAGCAGGAAGGCGCAGGCGTCGAGCAAGCGTTGCAGATGAAATTGCAGATCGAACAGCAAGAGGCGCAGATCAAACAACAAGAAGTGCAACAGAAGATGCAGATTGAACAAGCGAAGATGACGCTTGAATCGCAAAGTAAGCAAGCTGAGCTGTCAATGGAAGAAAGAGATTTAGGCTTGCGGGAACGTGAACTTGCGTTAAAAGAATTTGAGGCGCAAAAACCAGAGCCGAATCCCGAAAGCAAAATTCAGGCTGATGTGATGTTAGCGCGTGAAAAAATGCAGTTTGAGGCGATGGAAGCCGATAAACAGCGGCAAGTAGAGCTGGCTAAGACAATCATGGCGGAATTTAGCGCGGGAGAGGGAACGCTGACAGATCCCGAGCAAGCGCTCAATCGAGCAGCGGAAATTATGGAACGGATTAAATCTGTGGTGTCTGCGACTAATTTGCCACTAGCAGAAACAACAATGCTGGTTGCTGGCGAGCCGGAGGTTACTGAAACTACGATTGTGGTTGATGATACCGGCCCGATGTTGCAATAATGCGACTATGAGCGCATACAAAGACAACTATGACGCCATTCAGTGGGATCGTTCTGGATACTCAACAGCAGAGCATGTGCGGAAAAAACGAGTCGATGGGCCGTATGTACAGGGCGATTATGCGGCGTATGAATGCCCGATTACGGGTGACATTATCGACGGGAAAAAAGCGCACGCAAAGAATTTAGAGAAGCACAGTTGCCGCGTCCATGAAAAAGGCGAATTTGAAGACGTTAAACGGCATGGCCGTCAGCGTTATGAGGCGGAATTAGATCGTGCTATTGATCGCGCTGCACTCGATGCGGCTCGCGAAATCGATTATTGAATTAGGAGGCAGTTATGGCAGACGACGCAGTAATAGGCGCAGAACAATCGGAGCAGCCAGAACAATCGGTTGGTGATTTTATTGCTGAGCTGTATGACGAAGATGCGTCCACCGAAACTGTCCAAGAACCTTCGGATCGTGCGGAAATTGCCGCACCCGTAGAGGCTGAGCAATCAGCAGAACCCGTCGAAGCCGAATCGGCATCGACAGAAGTCCGACAAGAGGAAGCTGAACCCGCAGACGCGGCCATTACAGCGCCACAATCAATGTCGGCAGAAGATCGTGAAGCATTTTACACTTTGCCGCCTGAGGCTCAAAAATGGGTATCAGATCGCGACAGAGAGCAACAGGCTGATTACACGAAAAAGACGATGGAAGTTGCAGAGCAAAGGAAATATTACGAAGACCTCGACAGAGTAGCCGCCTCAAGACGTGAACAATTTGCGATGAACGGTATGAATGTAGCCCAGGGTTTCGAGCAGCTACTTTCTTTATCTGATTATGCGCAAAGAGATCCGATTGGGTTCGCGAGCTATTTGCTCGAAAGTCGCGGATTATCCTTAGCCGATGTAGCTAACCAACAACAGGCTGGGGGACAAGCCCCTAGCGATCCTCAAATTGTTGATTTGCAGCAGCGTTTAGCCGCTCAAGAAAATCATCTTGCACAACAGAATCAGCAACAATTACAGCAGCAAGGCCAAGTAGTAACCGGCGTCATAAACGATTTTGCGGCAGCGCATCCGTTTTATGAGGAACTCCATGATGACATGGTCCCTATCGTCGTTACATTGAAAGAAAGTAAACCCGGACTGTCGCACGATCAATATCTTGACATGGCGTACAAAATGGCCGCAGCGGCCAACGAAAGTGTGTCGAGCAAGATGGAAATTGATCGCCAAGCGCAGGCGAACGCGGAACGCGTCGCCAAGGCAAAAGAGAATGCCGCAAACGCTCGACGCGCCGGGGGTACTAACATTCAATCTACGGGCACATTGCCGCCGACTGTCGCTCATTCAAAAAATGTAGATGATTTTATCGGAGCACTAGTAGACGAACGCATCTCAGCTTAGATAAATAAGGTGGATAATCATGCCAGCTAATAGTAGCTTTACGGAAATCTCGGCGATCACGTATCGTCATTTCAAAAACAAATATGTGACGGATAACGTCTCGAACCACACCGCGTTGCACCAGCGACTAACCGAGAAGGATCGGGTGGATTTAATATCCGGCGGGTGGGAAATTCAGGTTCCGCTCGATTATGCGGAAAATGGCACGTACCAACGCTATAGCGGATATGACACGCTAGACATCGCGCAGTCGGAAGTGTTTACCGCTGCGAACTTTTCCTGGAAACAGGTTGCGATTAACGTCGTCGCCAGTGGACTCGAAGTTCGTCAGAATGCCGGTAAGGAAGGCGTTATTAAGCTCGTCAAAAACAAGCTGAAAAACGCGATGAAGACTGCCGGTAACAACTTTTCCAGCGACATGTATTCGGACGGCACCGCAGCGAACCAGATCAACGGTTTGCAAGCGCTAGTTTCTGATGCAGGCACCGGAACAGTTGGCGGTATCAACTCCTCTACGTATACGTTTTGGAAGTCGGGTTTGCAGTCAGCAGCCGCGCCTATTCAAGGCGGTGGTGCAATTACGCCATCTGCAACAACCATTGAGAGCTTGATGCTCCCGCTTTGGTTGCAACTGACTCGTAACAATGATCAGCCTGATTTGATTGTAATGGATGACACGTACTTTACGTTCTTCGACAACAGCCAAACCAGCATTCAGCGTTACACCAACACGACAGATCTGAAAACCGGCACGACTTCGCTTAAATACAAAGGCGCAGACGTGGTATATGACAGTCTGGCAGCGGGTATGCCCGATCAACACGCATACTTCTTGAATACCGATTACATCGGCGTTTGCGCTCATCGAGATGCAAACTGGACGGAAGTCCCCGAAAAATCATCGGTGAATCAGGACGCCGAAGTACTGCCGATTATCTGGCAGGGCAATATGACTGTGAGCAATCGTTCGCTTCAGGGCGTAATGAAGGCTTAACCGGCAATAATCAGATCAGGAGGAAATTATGTCTGACTATCAAATCGTTAACCCCATTGTCGGTATGCAAAATATCGCCGACACCTCGACAACTCAGAACCAGCCGCTGGGAACTATTGTTCAAGCGAACGATGTCGCTTCAACGGCTTATGGTTCGGGGATGTTTATCTATCTCGCGGGCGTCGCATCAACAGTGCTTGGCTCATGGGTAACCTTTAATCAAGACGACAACACCACAGCGCTGTTAGCGGCTAACGCCATCGGCCCTGTCGGCATCGCTATGTCAATTAATGTTGCCAGTCAGTACGGCTGGTATCAGATTTATGGCAAAGGTGTCGGCAAGTGTCTCGCCAGTTACGTCGATAACGGACTCGTTTATGCGACTTCTACGGCAGGCAGCATTGATGATGCTGTTGTTTCTGGCGACCGAGTGAAGTTAGCTATCGGCGCGTCGGCAATCGGTACACCATCATCGGGCCTTGCCGAGTTTGAGATCCAATATCCATTCATGGATGACGGAAGCGCTGCTTAATTAGGCCCTAAGCAGTCCCATTGTGAGCGCCCTGCTTTTGGGGCGCTCATCTTTTTAATCTGCGGAGGCTTTTATGGTAGATATAAGACCGGGCGACAACGAAGAGCGGCCCTGTTATATCGAGTTCGAACTTCGAGCTGATGAAGACAGAAACGCATCGATTGAGGCCGGAATGCCGGTATACAAAGATGTCGAGTATGCGAAATTGACGCCAGCAGGCAGTCAAGGCACGCTCGTTTCCGAAAAAGTTGTTACAGAACAGCTTCTCAACGAGTGGCGCAATGGCAACAGGCGCGGTGATCGGCCAATTCCTTACTATCTGCAAGCATACGACGCTTGGAAACAAGGGCTAGAAATGCCGGTGAATGGTTCTGATGTGCGACATTGGCCGGGTGTGACGCCCGCGCAATTGAAAACGTGCCAAGAAGCAGGCATTAAAACAGTAGAAGATTTAGCCAATTCAAACGCAGACGGCATTCGGCGTTTGGGCATGGGCGGTTTAGCTCTAGTAAAAAAAGCCAAAATCTATCTCGAAAACGCAGAAACGAATAAAGCCGCCGAAGAAATCTCTGCGTTGCAGATAAAAATCGAAACGATGGAAGAATTGATTCACACGCAGAGTGAGCAGATCGCGGCTTTGCAGGATGACTTGGAAACACGTCCGAGTCATGGGAAACGCGGTAGGCCGAAAAAAGAGGCGGCATGAGTCTTTTAACTATCGTTCAAAATGTGTGCGATACAATTGGCTTGGCGCAGCCATCGGCAGTTATTGGCTCGACAGATCAAAACATCATCGCATTGCAAGCGATGGCTAATACCGAAGGCCGTGAGCTGCTTGATAGGTTTTCTTGGCCTGCTACGCAGATAGAAGTAACCCATACATCACTTGCAGCGGAATTGCAGGGCGTTATGACAACGCTTGCGCCTGGGTTCAGCTATATTACAAGCTCGACATTTTGGGATCGAACACTAACGCAACCCGTTCGAGGGCCATTATCGCCAATCGAATGGCAAGCGTTAAAGGCTCGAACAGCAACAGGGCCGTATGCGAGCTATCGAATATTCGGTGGCAAGCTATATGCGTATCCCGCGCCGTCAGCCGGTAATACATGGGTGTTTGAGTACCAATCGACGTATTTTTGCCAATCGGCGGCAGGTGCTAATCAGTCGAAATGGACGGCGGATACCGATGTCGGTGTCCTCGATGAACACCTGATGGAAATGGGCATAATCTGGCGCTTCAAGAAAAAGAATGGCCTTGATTATTCCGAAGATTATCGCTCATATGAGCAAAAACTGGCGACGGAAACGTCACGCGCTGGCGGTAGGCCGATACTGAACATGACTGATGAAACTCCGATGCGAGGCGTCTACATTCCAGAGGGAAGCTGGGCGTAATGCCTACCGAGGAAGAAATTGCGGCGTTGTTAGAGCAGTATTATGCCGATGAGAAGGCAAAATATGGAGTGCCGGATGATTTTCCAGTTGATAATTTAACTGCCGATCCCGCTTTAAGTATTCCTCTCGGTGGAGGAAGCAGCGTAACCCCGACGATTAATTATCAAGACGGTATGGTTACTCCCGGCGTTGCCGCTCAAGGTAGCGATCTGTCCGGCTACGGTAATGTGGGAATTAATCAAACAGGGCCGCAAGTTGTCAATGCTGGAATAAGTGGTGATCGCTTCAATGTTGATGCCGATATTCCATTAGCGAATCCCACAGGAGTCAACATTCGCGGTGAAATAGATTTGATGTCGCCCGACAAAAAGGATGCGTTAGCGGCTGTTTTGGAATTGTCGCCAGCGGAAGCAAGATACCTCCTAAACTTAAACTATAGCTACTAGCATGGGCACTCAAGCCGGACAATTCATTCCGCCAGCACGAAAGACAGGAACGTCGCAACAAAGTAGCAAGCCTGCGTTAAAGCCGGTGATCGCCGGAAAACCCAACCCGAATATCGGTATGGGACTGCGAACACCTAGCGATCAGCCGCAATTCGGCGAGGTCGGCTGGGTGAATCCGAACTACGATCTTTACCACAACGCCGATGGCTATCATCGTTTTGATCCGAAAGTACCCGGCATGGGTTTGCAAATGTCTCGGACGTATGCCGATGGCGGTCGCGTTTTTGATGTTTATCAAAACATAGCAAAGGGTAAGCCCGGATATACGCACGCGCAAAATGCTCTAAACTTTTTGAATGAAAATGGCATTAATCCCGGTAGAGCTACGGATTTACAAAAATTCGCGGCGATGGATCACGCCATGCGCCTGGTGCAATGGAAAAACCAGCGCCCTACACGAAAGTTCGGGATCAAAGACGCATTCGGATTAGCGTTATCGGTTGGAGCAATTTTTGCCGGAAATCCGTATGTAGCGGCTGGATTGGCGGGTACTGGTTCAGCAGTACAAGGAGGGGACATTGGGGATATTTTGACAGCGGGCGCTCTTGCTGGCATAGGAAATTATGTTGGCGGCACGTTGGGCTCAGAAAAAATAGCGGGAAACTCTGTCGATGCAATGGTTGCGGCAAGTGCTGGCGCTAAGGCAGCATCGACCGCTTCTCAATTAGGTAAGGTGGCGTCAGGAGCAGCCAATGTCGCAAAAACAGTCGCGCCCTATGTCGGTAGCGCCATCGTCGCTGGTAACGCTATAAATCAATCGGGAGCTAATTTAAGTCCCGATCAATATAGTATTCGTCAAGGTGGAAATCCGAAAATCACGACTTTCGAGCCAGAAAATCAAAATATTGCTTATAGCCAGTATCCGACGAGCGCCTACCTCGGGGCATACCCCGGCGCTCCTGAATCAACAGCGACTACCGCAAGCCCAATAACTCCAACTCCAGCAGCTCCGATAGCTGGAACCGCAAACGCTGCGCGGCCTTATGTCGCGCCGCCGCGCATTCCGATTGCGCCGAATATTCCTATCGTTAATTACGATCCAAGCAGAAATTATGCGCCGCTTACACAACAATTAAGCCCACGCGCCCCAACAATGCAGCAGGCGTTAATGCGCCCCGCAGCGACGCGCCGACAAGCCCAAAATGCTACAACCGCTTAATAACAACTCTCAAAGAATCAAAACGTCGCAAAGCGTGAGCATTCCTGCGCCTGTAAGAGGTTGGAACGCCCGCGACTCATTGGCGAATATGCCCGAAGATTTCGCGGTCTCGCTCGATAACGTATTTCCGAATCTTACAAGCTGCGATCTGCGCAGCGGCTTTGAATCGCATTCAACTGGCAACGGCACCGGCGCTGTAGAAACGCTGGTGGAATATGCGGGGCCGGTAACGCGCAAGCTCATCAGTGCTGCCGGTAGTGTTATTTACGATTCGAGCGCAGCAGGCGGCAGTACGTCTATTGCTACTGGCAAAACGAATGCCAGATGGCAAACGACAATGATGGGCACGTCAGGCGGTAATTTTTTGTTTATGGTAAATGGTGCTGACGCGCCAATTTATTACACAGGCTCCGCATTTGTTACGCCGACGCTTTCGAGCGTGACGGCGGCTGATATTATTCACGTCACGACGCATCAGCGGCGGTTGTTTTTCGTCTTTAAAGAAAGCCTAACCTTCGGCTATTTGCCGGTGGTTTCGGTAGCTGGAACTGTTTCAACGTTCGATTTAAGTGGGATATGTCGTAAAGGCGGCTATCTGATGGCTATTGGTTCGTGGACGCGAGATGGTGGCTCTGGCCCTGATGATTTATTTGTCGCCATCACGTCCGAGGGTGAGGTGATTTTGTACTCGGGGAACGATCCCAGCACAGCGGCGAATTGGGTGTTGTCGGGCGTATTTAGTATCGGCAAGCCAATCGGTAGGCGGTGTATCGAGAAAGTCGGCGCGGATTTGATCGTAACGACGCAAGACGGCGCAATATCGCTGACGACGTTCTTGCCGATTGATCAAGTCGCCAGCAGTAGCATGGCGATGTCAAATAATATCCAAAACGAATTTTTAAGTTCTACGCGAAGTTATGGCACTAATTTCGGCTGGCAATCGCTGCATTACCCGCAAGGTTCTTACCAATTATTTAATATTCCGATCAGCGCAACAACTGCTTACCAGTACGTTATCAACACGCAAACTGGCGCGTGGTGCCGATTTACTAACCAAAACGCGGCATGTTGGGCGATCTATAACGGTGATCTGTATTTTGGCGCTCAAGACGGCGGAATAATCTACAAAGCCGATACCGGCGTTTCCGACAATGCAAATAATATTGATTGGAAAATACGGCCCGCATTCTCATATTACGGTGCGCGAGGCAATCAAAAGCTGTTCACGCTTTGCCGCCCGCATTTTACGACAACGGGATCGCCAGGGTTTGCAATAGATTTAAACCTAGACTTTTCCGACACTATCCCAACCTCAATCCCGGCAGAGCCTACGATTTCGGGTTCGCTGTGGGATGTCGCAAAATGGGACACCGGCCTGTGGACGGGCGAGGCGCAATCAGCTAATTGGGTGACTGTCACGGGGCTAGGCGAGGCTGCTTCGCCTGCGATCCACGGCGCTACGAAGTCAATCACGATAAAATTCAATAGCTACGATATGGTTTGGCAGCAGGGTAACGCGATTTGACGACTCTAGTATTTGGCCGAGATGAGGAGTTAGTGACATGGGCAGAGCGGAGCGGCATTGGGCCATTTCAGCGGCCATTGACAGCGATAGGAGTAGTTGACGACGAGGACAAAATTATGGCGGTGGCAATATACAATAATTATCGTTATTCTTCGGATATCGAGGTATCTTTCGTTGCAGCGACCCCACGGTGGGCCACGCAGGGCAATATACGGGCAATGCTAAGTTACCCGTTCGTTCAGCTTGGCGTTAAGAGGTTGTCTGCTATCACGACTAAGAAAAACAAACGCTGTCGTAAATTGCTTACCGGCTTGGGATTCAAGCAGGAGGGCGTGCACCCGTTCGCCGGAGAAAACCAAGCGACTGCGATTACCTACGGACTCTATTCCGAGCCAGCCAAAAAATGGGTAGAAAATCATGGGTAAAAGACAAAACGACACGCCAGCGACTTACAATCCTGCGCAAGTCGCAGCAGCGCAGGGCGCAATCAACCAAGATACGGCCGTTGCTCAATCGCAACTTAATCAAATCGATGAGATTACGCCATACGGCAGCTCGACTTATGCGACAATCGGAGATCCGACGCCGCAAGGTATTCAGCGATATTCAAGAACCTTCAAACTAGATCCAGCGCAGCAAGCGATTCTAGATCAACAAAATCAAGTCAATCTTGAGCTAAATAGAGTTGCGGGCCAACAGGTTGGCCGAGTCGGAGAAACGCTAGCTACGCCGTTCACTTACGAGGGCATGCCAGCGGGCGGGGACGCTGCTCAAGTCGGACAGACGGTATCGAATTTAACTGCGATGACGCAAAACCCCTATGATTTGCAGGCCGGAAAATCTTTTGCTCCGACGGCCCAAGGCATAGGCGCAGCGGCTGACGCTGGCACACAGGCTGCGATCACCGCCGCCGATTCATTTAGCACGCCGTTTGATTACTCTTCTGCCCCCGCAGCGCCCGAAGCCGACGCAGCAGCGAGACAGCAAGTGATCGACTCGATGTATGGGCAGGCGCAGCGGCGCTTAGATCCACGGTTCGAAGGCGAACAAAGAGCGATGGAAAATCAACTTGCTAACTCGGGTATTCCAAGAGGCAGCGAGGCGTTTTCAAGCGCCATGCGCGATTTTAACATGGGCAAAACCGATGCGTATCAAACTGCTTTGGACTCTGCGATTCAAGCGGGCGGTGCAGAACAATCACGGTTATTTGGCATTGGCACTCAAGCACGACAGAATGCAATCGCCGAGCAGAATTACTTGCGTGCGTTACCGGCAGCGGAACAAGCGCAGCTTATGGGCATGTATGGGCAAGAGCAGGCTTTGCGCCAAGGACAGTTCGATGCAATGGGCGCGGTGCGTGATCGAGAAATTGATGAGCAATTACGCCAACGTCAAATCCCAATGCAGGAGATGCAGAATCTAGCACAAGCGCAAACGGGACTGTTCGGATTGAGTGATCAACAGCGCCAGCGCGTCGTTCAAGAACAGGCTTACTTGCGTAATCTGCCGCTAAATGAAACTGCCGCGTTGATGTCCGGCACTCAAATCCAAAATCCTACCTTCGGAGCGGCACCGCAATCAGCCATAGCAGCGCCGGACTACGCTGGATTAACTGCGAGCGATTATGCCAATCGAGTCAGTGCTTACAACACGCAGTTAGGCTTGCAGGGCGCAAAATACGGCGCACAAGGCGATTTAGCCGCCGCTCTCGGTGGCTATGCAATAACTCGGTGATCAAATAATGCGAAATATTGATTTATATAGTAGCGGACGTCGTGGACTGTTAGGCGGGCAGGTTGCTCGGATCCCGTCTTACACTGCAAAGCCTTACGACATAATTACGCCCGCCTCTGCACGATACACTTTTGGTGCAGATATGATTAGGGCGTTGACTGCTAAAGCAGAAAAGGACAAAGAGGACAAAATTAGAACTGATATGCTGGCTGCAATGGTTGGCCCTGGGTATGAATACGATCCAAGCAAGGCGTCAGAATCCTTTACACCGTCGCCACTTATGGAGTCTCATCGCGTTGCCTTGGCTAATGCTCAGGCGCAGCCCGAAGGCGTGAGTGCGTTAGGGCTTCAACCTAGCGATACACCATTTGCATCAGGCCCATATGAGCAGGGAGGAGAGTTAGAACCCGTTACCCAAATGAGCGCTGGCCCTCTTACAGGGGTGCTGAATGACTTCGAAAGGGAAGCTGAAAGAGAAGCCGCAAGCACCCAATTTGAAATGGACAGAGGCTTGCGTGCATTCGGTTCAGAGGCATTAGCGCCGCCACAATTTGAATCGACAGAGTTTACCCCAGAGTTTACCCCTCAGCCTAATTTGGGTGACGATGCAGCGATGCGAGCTGCGTTAATTGGCGATGTTGCAAGACCAGAGGAAGAATTAGCGGCTTACGCTGGCTCGCCTGAAGATCGGGCAGCACAAGAGCGCGCTTACACAGCCACCGTTAATACTCCAGATGCCGTAGCAGCGAGAATGGCCGAAGCGGTACGCTTAAATCCAGACATAGCAAAAGATCCGGCATATGCACAATTCGTGCAATCGAATTTAGCGCGGAAGCAAGCGGAACGTGATGCAGCGATAGAGCGTGAACGAGCAAAAGCGATTCGCGGAGAAGAATTCAACCAAGCGTTATTGGTGGCGGCAGCAAGTCGTAAGCCGACAGTAAGTGTAAAACCAGTAGCCAATCCTGAGAGCGCTACAGGATGGAGCTACAAAAATGTACTTGACCCAAGTAGCGATTTTCTTGGCGAAGCAGAAAGCCAAGCGCCGAGATTCGACCCAGATGCGGCGTCAAAACAAACGTTTCAAGAACTGGCGAGCAGCCGGTATGGGGAAGCGACAGAAGGCCGAGTAAAAGTCGACGAAATGCTGGGGAGAATAGAACAGATGAGAGGGTTGGCTCAGAGAGTCGAATCAGGGGCGTTAACCGATTTTAAGACCGACTTTATGCGTCTGGGGAATAGCTTTGGAATGAGCTTTGACGTAGAAAAGATCGCAAACGTGGAAGCGATGCGTGCTAAAGGGATGGAGTTTATCCTCGACATTATTTCAGGAACCAAAGGCGCTATCTCGGAAAAAGAAATGGACGCATTCGAGGCCGCTAGTCCTAGCGTAGGAAATACTCAGCTCGGCAATAAACAAATTCTGGATCTCGCCGAAGCTAGTGCAGAAAGGCTAAAAATGGCGCATGAAGCAGCGAGAACCGCATACAGGGTAGAGGGCGCATCAGTAGTTGACCTAGACGATGCTTTCTTCAAAGCACAAGAAGAATGGGGAGGATTTGGTTTTATTTTCGCTCCCGAAAATCTCCCTTCAAATCTAAAAGATGGGTGGAGCGAGCTATCATGGCAGAAGAAAAAGAGATATTACGATTTAAATAGGATTCCATACTGATGTCCAGTCGCCCTCCGGTAATATTGACTGAAGAAGAACAGGCTGAAGCGGATGCTCTACTCGCTGAAATGGCGAATGCAAGCAATACCGCAAGAGCAACTCCATCTGCTGACCCTGGCTTTGGCACACAAGTCCTTCGAGGCGGTGAAGCGCTTGCCGAGGGCGTAATAGATTCTTTGGCGGGCGCTGCTGGGGCATTGCCTCAGCTCACCGCTTACGCGGGACGACAAATCCCTGGCGTTCGAGATTACATGCCGGGGCCAGGGTACTATCCGAGAAAAATAAAAGAAGCGGTAAGAAGTGCCGGAGAATTTCTTGCTGCCCCAGTTAATCGCGCTCTAGGGTACCAAGACTCAGAAGGACAGCCGACAGGAACGTATGGGCCATCTGCTCGGACACCGATGGAGCGTGCTTTATCTGGCACAGGAAGAGGTATAGGAATGGCGATGCCATTTGTTGGCGCGGCAACCGGCGTTGCTAATCTTGCTCGGGCTGGGTCAATTCCTCAAAACGTCGCTAGGTCTATGGCCGCCCAACCAAACATACAACTCGCTGCCGGTGCTGCCGGTGGTGTGACGGAAGAGGTCACTGGTAGCCCGTGGGCTGGCCTTGTCGCGGCATTAGGTTCAGGCGTCGGGTTGTCTATGATGGCAAATAAACTTGCTCAGCATGGGGCGACGACGACGGCAGAAAAGAAAATAATGCAGTTGATCAGGGAACTCGGCGACGGCGATGAAGCTGCTGGATTCGTTGAAGTTCAAAGACGGCTCGCAGCCGGTGGCGACGATACTGCGCTGGTTGATACGCTCGACATTCAAGGCGCAAAAATGGGGAGAGCAGCCGCTAACGTGCCGGAAGGCCAAGGGCCGGTTATAGCTGACGAGTTCGTTCAAACCAGAGCAGGAGGACGCGGGGAGCGACTACAAAAAGCAGCCGATACGCTCGCACCTAACCAATACTATGAGCTTCTTGAAGCATTAGGCGCAAAAATGTCGAAAGACGCTGAGCCTCTATATGACGAAGCGTTCGCGCCAATATCAGACCTCGAAGGAAAAGTATTCGCTCAGTGGGATGATAGGCTGCAACGGTTTCTGGATGAGCCTGAGATACAAGAAGGAATGGCGCTTGGAATAAAAATACAGCGAAAGGAAGCGGTCGCTAGGAATCAACCTTTTAATTTTAAAGAATTTGCGGTTAAAGGGTTCGACGAAAATGGCGATTTAATAATCGAAGGGACGCCCAACTTGCGTGCGATGGATGCGGCAAAACGAGGTCTTGACCAGAAAATCAACGAGGCTAAGGATGACTTCGGAAACATCAAATGGACGGAAGATTTAAGGGCTACCGAGGAATTGCGTAAGGCTCTTGTAGCAAAATTAGACGACATCACAACAGACCAATCAGGGCGGTCTGCTTATAAGGAGGCGAGAGCAGCATACGCAGGGCCAGCATCACTAGATGATGCGGCCCGCATGGGTAGAAAGTTTATTCAGGGTGATGAGGAAGTATCGGCGAAAGCTGTTGCCGTCATGTCGGAAGGTGAGAGAGCAGCCTTCAGGGTTGGCGCTAGGCGTCAAATCTCTCAGATTATCAATGATGACACGCAAACAGCATTAACAAAATTCGCGCCCAAAAAGGTTACATTTTGGAATAAATTAAGAACGGTTTTCCCCGACGATGAATCATTTAATATTTTCGCCGCTGATGTCGAAAAAGAATTAACGAAGGGGCAGGTCGAGCATTTTGCGGGGCCAAGAGCAGGGGCACAAACGGCTGGACTCCAACAAGATATTGCTGAACTTTCAAGAATGCCAGAAAGCGCAGCGAGAGGGCTTGAGGCAGTAGGGGAGTTATCCGGAGGTCATCCTATTCGGGCACTAGCCGCTGTAGCAAGACCAGCTATCGAATGGGTAAAAAGACCAAGCTCAAAAACGGCGGAAGGGTTGGCAAGGTATTTATTTGAACTAGACCCCGCGAAACAAAGAGCGATGCTCGACGCGCTGCAAAGCGCGTCAACAACGAAGGCGCACAATCTTGATATGGTTAAGGCGCTGATGGGTAGCATAACGGCAGAACAAACGCCCTACGAAACGCAAGATCTCAGAGAGCGCATCCCCAACGAGATGGTTAACTTTTGAGCGAAACACTAGGAAATTAAACAATGGCTAGAAATGGATCAGGCACTTATTCAAACCCATATCCTAATTTCGTGAGCGGGACGGTTATTTCCTCGAACGAGGTTGATGCTAACAATTCCGACATCGCCACAGCGCTAACGCAATCCATTGCCGTAGATGGGCAATCCGTCGTCACGGGCGATATTCCGCTTGCTACGCACAAGTTTACAGCGATGAAAGTCGGTACTGCTGCCACAGACAGCCTGTCATTAGGCCAAGCGCAGGCCGAGGCGTTTGTGTGGTGTGGTACAGCGGGCGGAAGCGCCGATGCTATAACCTTATCGCCCTCGCCTGCGATCACCGCTTACGCGGCAGGACAGCGCTTTGTGTGGATGGCGAGCGGTAGCACAAACACAGGTGCGACAACGGTAGCCATATCCGGCCTGAGCACGATTGCGCTGCAAGACAATGGAGCTGCGTTGACGGCGGGCCAGCACGCGGCTGGCAAGATGTTTATGGGCATCTTGAATACCACCAGCACCGTCCAAATCATGCAAGTTCAGGTGAGCGGTACAGATCCACTCATTATTTCGAGCTTGACTGTGACCGGCGATGCCACCATCGGCGATGACTTATTGCTCGATTCGGATTCCGCCGTTATTTCGCTAGGTGACAATCAAGACGTAAAAATTACCCATGTGCATGATTCGGGGCTGACGTTTAAAAACACATCAACCGCGGATGACACGCCTTTTGTTTTACTTGTGCAAACCGGCGAAACCGACATAGCACTCAATGACGCTCTCGGAAAAATACAATTCCAAGCACCGGATGAGGCTGCGGGAACAGACGCTATTCTAGTTGCTGCCGAAATCGCAGCAGTCAGCGAGGGAGATTTTTCTGCTAGCAATAATGCTACGAAATTATCATTTAAGACTGCCGCTAGTGAAGCCGCAGCAGAGAAAATGTCGTTATCGTCTGCGGGAGATCTGACAGTCAGCGGCGATGTCATTACCGGTGATGACGTTATTCTGGATAACGACGGTGGAGTTGTCTATTTCGGCGACGATCAAGACGTATACCTCAGTCATATCGCAGATTCCGGTTTGACCTTCAAAAATACATCCACAGGCGATGACACCCCGATTCTTTTGCTGATGCAAACTGGCGAAACAGACATCGCGGCGGACGATATGCTAGGGCGAATTCAATTCCAAGCGCCAGATGAGGCGGCAGGAACAGACGCTATTTTAGTTGCAGCAGAAATAGCCGCCGTGTCCGAGGGTGATTTTTCTGCTAGCAATAACGCCACGAAACTGAGCTTTAAGACAGGGGCTTCTGAGGCGGCAAGTGAAAAGATGTCGTTGTCATCCGGCGGCAACTTGGCACTGGGAACTGATGCGGCTGCTCTTAAATTTGGTGCAGATGAGGAGGTCACGCTAACACATAACCATAACACCGGCCTAGTGATGTCAGCGGGTGCCAATAAAACCACTTTAGAACTCGCCAGCACAGACACAAGCACGGACACTGGCCCTTTGCTTCGTTTGCAAAGCGACAAAGGCTCGCCAGCCGACAATGATTATATCGGGCAAATTTTCTTTCAGGGAAAAAATGATGCCGGTGAGGACGTCCGTTACGGCGCGATTTACAATCAGAGTAAGGTCGTAGCCGACGGTACGGAAGACGGACAAATGCGGTTTTACACGATGAAAGACGGCACTTCTACTTTGGCGCTTAGTCTCACGGGAACAAGCATCATTATCACTTCTGACGAAATCGATATCAACGGTACGATTGTCGGCACACAAACTCTAAGGAGCCGCCCGGTTTTTGAAGCCGGATATGCTGTCGGTGCGAGCAGTAGTGGTGACATGGAATACAGCTACCATAACGCCGGAAATTTGTACATGGGGCGCGACTCGGGTGGAACATATTATCAAAATTCTACCAGAGGTATTTTTATTTACGATGATGATGTCGATTCAGTTGTAGCCGTACGTGTTTACGACACATCCGGCTCCAGTCCAATCTGGCAGCACAAAGTTAATGGAACTATAAAATCCGAAATAG
>Ga0114932_10003145_pt1 | contig 16503 bp, 26 predicted proteins | sample 2SBtaG_2_FD_87286 | JGI IMG/M metagenome (GOLD analysis project Ga0114932, IMG submission 87286) | Deep subsurface microbial communities from Kolumbo volcano to uncover new lineages of life (NeLLi) - 2SBTROV12_ACTIVE470 metaG | ecosystem: Environmental > Aquatic > Marine > Volcanic ... | reverse complement strand
CCCTGTCTCTCACCCACTGCTTACCTTTCTTCTGAATAACAAAGGACACTATCTCTGCTACCTTAGTGGGTCCAAGATTGTTCATCGCGTCCAGTAACCTGTCGTAGTTATTCTTGTAGCTGACACGCACGTTGTCTCTGAAGTTACACAATGATATTGAGTAACAATCAAAGCACACGCTGTTCTCACTCTCACGCAAGACAGATCCTGTGTTGCATTCATTGGGATCAGTGTTGAAACACAACACGTTCTTACCTATCTTGCTATTGTCGGTAGTTGGCTTGCCTACCACCTCGTATGCATCCTTTAATGTAGATACAGACATGGCAATTCTCCCGTTGGTTAGTAATGACTACTTATGTGGAACTGGTGTAACTAGGTGGGATTAATCTTGTGTAACACCTTATGTTCTGTCTCTGTTTAAATTACTTGTTTCTGCAAAAACTTCTTTAGCTTGTTCACCAGTCAGATGATAGTGTCCCCAAAACAATCCACCGTCTTGGAAATTGAAAGCGTGTACCTGATGATGCTCTTTGTTTGGACTAAGAGACATGACTCTATACAAATGCCAATCATCCTTGTGAGGAAACTGTCTTGAATTTATATAGTGCCACCCCTGTTCTTCAACTGCTTGCTCAATCATAACGATACGAGCATGTATGTCCATGCACTCAAACAATACGGGATTAGAACCTATACCTTTCATGCTTGTCCTCCTTAAATTGTTAGTTCGATAGCACTCACAACTGTGTTAGTTTCACACGCATCACACCAGCCTTCGGTGCTATCAGGTTCATATTCAGCAACGAAATCACACCCTTCATTCATGCATATGGCAGGGCATGTGCCATCCATCATGCTACGTTCCATCATGTCTTCTACTGGCTCACCTTCAATGAAACATAAGTCTGCCAACTTTCTAGTTCTATCCCTGTCTATTTTAGGCATTGTCTTCCTCCTTGTTAATTTCCTGTACTACTATGCAGTCAGTAGGGAATACAGATGTACCATTGATAAACGTCTTGATATGATCAGCAATTACCCAAGAACTATTCCTGTTCACATCAAACTCCTCGCTCTTTTCAAGCACTTCATCAGCAGCATTTCTATGCTCAATTACAACTGTTGTGATGTCATTCATTGGCTCTCCTTTCTGTAGATATGTACTCCACCTGCGTGTTCCCACTCAGCCCACAAGCCATGACTTGAAAGCCATGCCTTTAGTTTCCTTGACACACCGTGTTCATCATAAATATCCGCAGTGGTGCAATAGCCGTTCACTCCTGTGGGTCGATCATAGTGGTAGTAATCAACAACTCTTTCGATTGGATCACTAGTAAAAGACTCGCTAGTCACCATTGGTTTGCCATCTACAATGAAGGCTACGTTGTAGCCAACAGATGCAGGTGGATACATCTCATTGATTGCATCCACTATCTCTTGGTCAGTCATATGTTCTCCTTTCGTTAGGTTATCATTCAATTTCCGCATCCAGATCCTCGACCCCTTCTATGTCAATGTCCAAACGTGGGGTGTATTTAAATTCGGCATTCTCTGCTACCCATTCTTTTGCTTTCTCTTCATCTTTAGCTTTCACACCAGTAGCTCTAAACTCAATAGACCCAGTAACTGTATAGGTATACAGAAAATCGTACTCATTAAGTTGAGTTATAAGTGATGTATACTTTTCCTGCACCTGACGTATCAAGCCTCCATTCATATCCCATTCATAGTCATCACTCTGTGTTTCCCCTACTAATGTTGCTATGTCTTCATTCACAGAGTGAATCAACGCATATATGAATGCTCTTAGTTCATAGAACTCTGGACGTAGGTCATCCTGTGGGATTTTATCCACGCTAATAGTGTGATTGCGTAGCTCATCCTTAACACTACGCAACTCATCCTTTAGCCTTACTACTTCACTCTTTAGAAAGTCATCAGTAAAGATTGCTGTATCATTCATTGGCTTTCCTTTCGTTAGAATCTACACATATGTAGATCAGTTAGTCAAATTTTTCTGCTTCCCTGATGCTCTTGAAATGCCTTCGCATATAGTTCCCTGGTGTGAATCGTTCAGGATGATCCGCATAGGTGGCGTTGTCATACCACCACTCACTCTGTGGAGTATACCAACGCTCATTCAATTGGATCATTCTGTCTACTGGTATTGCAGTCTTTGGTTCATACATCTGAGTTCTCCTTATGTGGTATTAATTGGATTAAATTTGTGTGCTTAATGGCGTGGATCAATTCATCGCACACACCTTTCACGTCTTCAATCTCATCGCTTGGTAGGAAATCGCTAGACGATGAAATCTGCCATTGATTAGCAAGCGATTGCGCTTCTGTATATTCTTTCATCTGATTAACAAACTCTTCTAATGCAATTGAAACTACTTCCTTCTGTGCTTCTGTTAATACTGTTGCGTTTTTAGTCATTGTTCTCCTTTCCAAACATCACGTTGAACATACCTGTTGTGTTACCTTGCCTTCTCAATTCCTCTGCTTTCTCATAGCTAATAACTTCTGCACTTCTCTTAATAACTTCTCTCAGCTTATGGTTTACTCTCCTATCCCCACCAGATCTGCGATCAACAAGCCCATGCTTTTCATTGAACTTATCTATCCTTTTTGAGCCTATTGGGTGATAGGTTATATCGTTGTATACTTCCCTTCGATCTCCTTCAGCTTTCATGTCAACTCCTAGTTAATGGTTAAAAAAAAAGGGGAGAGCCGAAGCCCTCCCCATGTTGTTACGCTACCTTTGCATATCCATCAGGCAACCTAGTCTTAATTGCTTTGATCTGACCTACTGATCTAGCCCTTTCAGTCTCCTCAACAAGCACATTAAGCGAATCAATCACCTTGTTATACGTATCCTCTCGCATAGGCAGGTTAGCAATCAATCGCGGTAGATCCTTACTATCCTTGTTATAACGAATCACCTTATCTGTTGCCTTGATTGCTGCTTTCAACTCTCCTACTTTCCTGTCCAACTGTTTTGCAACCTCATCCGTTCTCTTATCCTCGTGATAAGTAATCCACCTTTCAACGTCCTGCGTCATTGCTTCGCATACCTTGTCGCTATGTCCTACCTTTGCACAATACCTTTCAAGTATGGTGCTTCCCTTTGTACCATCGGCTTTCTTACTACGTTTTAAACTAATTGCATGTGATGCTTTCATGGTCTTAACCTTTCGTTAAGTGTTTGTTAAAGACAAGGGAACCATTCCCTCGTTACCCTATATGTAGACACCTTGTAACTTACCAATTTTAAAGGGATTAGCCCAATCTATGCCCAACTACATAGCTAAGTCATTGATTTTAAAGGATAAACAGGGGATTACCTATCCGATTGCCTACCCCCACCCCCCGACTAGGAGTCCCATGCCCATATCGAATCAATCCTATATATGGGTTGTCTAGGACAAATTTTTCGTCATTTTTGTAGACGCAGTTTTGCCAAGCCCAATGAAAGCAAACATTTGCAGAAATCACCAGTTTTACAGTTTGTTGCCAAATGACTCATCAGATAAGTAAACACCAATAGTTAACGCATTGAATAAATTATGCTATATTGAAAACATGTGTTGACATATATGTAGACAAATGCAAAAATATAAACACTAGCCTAACGGTTGAACATGGACCGAAGGCGAATGCGCTTCCCAACCAGATCACAATGGGAGTTTGGGAGCGAGGGCTTCTGAGGAAACTCAAGCCAAACCAGTTGCGGAGCAGCGCGAAAGTCCCGACCAATCCCCAACTGGCCTGCAGGAAGAGTCCAACAGGGGATGGCTTCTGCTTTAAAAGAAAAACCTGATGTATGTGGGACTTGTATGCGAGCAGTTAAACATTTGAGTAAACTAATCGGCTAAAGCCGATGTGCTTCGGGCTAAAGCCCTCGCACTTTTTGTTTAGGAAAGTGAAATGGAAAAGCTAATTGCATTGACTGGTTCAGCTTGTAGTGGAAAGACAACAGTTGCTAAAGAGTTAGCAAAGTTTGGTTACACCCGAAGTAAGTTTAGCCAGACATTGAAGAACATGCTGTTGCAGATTCCTGGTGTGACGGAAGCTATGACAGAGGGAGAACAGAAAGAGTTACCTCAGAGTATACTTGGTGGGAAGACACCGAGGGAAGTAATGCAGACGTTAGGAACAGAGTGGGGTAGAGAGTTAGTGACGAATACTATTTGGTTGGATTCATGGGAGAGGTCAATAGAAGGTTTGACGAATGTTGTAGTAGAAGACTTGAGGTTTCCGAATGAAGCTGACTTGGTTAGAAAGCATGGTGGTGAAATCTGGAGTGTTAGAAGAAAAGGTTACGAGAGTGTTGGGCATAGTAGTGAGACTGAAATGGTAAAAATAAAACCAGACATTGTAATCCACAACGATGGTGACATTAGTAGTTTGCGCCATATGTTGAGAGGTGTTCTGGGGATGCCAAATGTTCGTTTGATCAATAAGGCAGCAGTCTGTGCTGGTGCGGAACCTCTATTTTGGTATCCACAATATGTGATTAATGGGCAACGTGCCTAATGTCTTACCCCAAAGAGAAGATCGTGCTTGAGAACGAAGAAATCTTACTCAGGTTACTATCTGATTTATTGAATTTGCAACGCGAGTCGTTACAAGAGTTGAAGACGAAGAACAAGATTGACTGCGATATGCTCATTCAGTTACATGAGTTGACGGAAAGCACCCAAGAGATCGCAAATAGAATGCCATATTTTGAATGATGGGGCTACTAACCCGATTTAGGCATCATCTTACGATCAAGATTTATTTGTGGTGCTTGCTATGGAAGATGTCTCGGACGAAGAGAGTGGTGATAAGTTTTGTTCGAGGTGTAGGAAACTTGTTCCACTAAAGAATTTTCACAAAGATTCTCGTAATCAGGATGGACACAAGTATCTTTGTAAAAGTTGTACCAAGGAAGATGCACGTAAAAGATATAAGAAGAGGAAAATAGAAGCAGAGAAGAAAGGAGTTTGCATCAGGTTTAGTTGTCCTCATAAAGTTCATGAAGAGAGTACGCTTTGCCCAGATCATTTCTACAAGACGGTTGCCCTGAATACTTTAAAGGACAGGGTACTTTGGAGGGACTTGGAACATCTTGCAAAGAAGCAAGACTATATATGTCCATTGACAGGGGATAAGCTAATAGCAGGTGTGAATATGAGTCTTGATCACATTAAGCCTGTTAGTCGATTCCCAGAACTACAAACTAAGTTAACTAATTTGCAATGGATTACCAAGTGGGCTAACACAGCCAAAAATAATTTGGACTTGGAGGAGTTCGTTGCCAACTGTTTAAAGGTGACGAACATATGCATCTCAAGCCAAAAATAAAAGTGAAGATAAAACGGTTAGTGTTTCATAAAGGAGATCCATTTTTTTATATTGTTTGGGATTATTATGTTGAGGGAAAAAAATATTTTCGAGGGAGCAATTTTCCGTTTTCAATGTCATGAAGATTCCGAAGTTAAAAAAGGGAGAGAAATACTACGTTGAATGGGATGATACATTAATCCGCAACGACTGGGCTGATGACGATACAGATGACTTTTTGAAAGATCCACCTAGAGTAAGGTTCATGGGTTGGTATGCGAAGCGAGATAAGGATGCAATCGTATTTATTTTGCAAGGTGATGTTCCACCAGGGAAAGTAGTAGGAGAGAGAATTAAAGTACCAAAGGGTATGATTAGAAATATTAAACTGCTGTCATTTGAGTAATTACGGATATTTTTTAATTATCGGGACTGTTGAAAGTGGCGAATGAATATAAAGTTTGATAAGCTAATCAACAAGTTGAAGTCTTTAATGGATGAGTATTTCAATGGTAGTCTGACCATCCATTTCTCAGAGGGAAACTTGATGAAAGTTGAGATAAAGGAAGTCACTAGGAATCTATAGATAGTATTTAGCCTATCTAAATAAATAGACGGCTAGTTGAGGGGACAGTTGTTCCTTCTTCTAGCCGTTTTTTTTTTGGAGAAACAATGAAAAAGAAAATGTCTAAAAAAGATGTGGAAAAAAAGAAAGCTTGGGTTAAGGGAAATACTCCGCGTAAAAAACCTATGAAAAAAGTAGCCCCAAAGAAATCCAAGATGGTGAAAGCAAATACTTTAAATGAGCGTTTTAAGGACGCAAGAAGAGGAAAAATTAGATACTAATGGCGCAAGAACTTTCTGAAAATCAAATATCTGGGGGTACTCCTGTAAGGTCAGATTCAGAACGTAAGGATGTTGTCAAGCAAGCATCCACTCCTAGCAAGTTAACGAGTGGGGACTCGGTAAAAAAGCCAAGAGTTCCTGTTGAACCTGCTATTGATAAAAGAGTGGACGTGGCACATCTTATAAATTTCCTGCAGGAGTCTGTTCAAAGGTCTGTAGATGCGAGGTCAAAGTGGCAACAGAATCTAGAGACTTGGTACAAGCAGTACAAAGGGGTGGTGCAGGATAAAAGTTTCCCTTGGGAAGGGTGTTCCAATCTGCACATCCCGATTACTGGAATTATTGTTGATACATTAGTAAGTCGAATGATAAATCCTATTTTTGGAGTACAGCCGTTCCTAACGGCTAGAGGTGTCAGTGAATCTGCGAAACCTTCTCCCTCGCAGCCACTGGCAGGTGGGGGGAGCGATGCCCCCCATTCCTCAGACAATGAAGTTGCCAACGATGTTGAACACTTTCTTGACTTTGTATTAGAAAAACGGGTTGGAATTTATCCTAAAGTTCAGGATTGGGTGCGTGAAGCATTTATTTATGGGCGCGGTGTAATGAAAATTGTCTGGAGAAAGGATATTCGTAGCTATTCTCGCAAATTAAGTCGATTCCAAGTGGAAGAAGAGATCCAAATGTTCCAACAAAGGGTCCAATCAGGTGACATGAATCCATCAACACTTGAATTTCTAGATCAAATGACCTTTATTGCCGACAGTCATGACTGGGAAGCCAAGCCATTCATCAGAATAGAGCGCGAAGAGACTACATATAACAATCCCGACTGGGTTTTTATTCCGATTGAAGATTTTATCTACCATCCAAGGGCAATTGACATTGCTTCTTCACCTTATGTGGCCCATAGATTCAGACGTGACTACGATGAACTACTGAAATCGCAGGATGCAGGGGTTTATGCCAACGTAGAGCAGGTAAATCCCATGAGTGGTGACGATTCTAGCAGTATTATTTCGGCACATGGTGAAAGTTTGCTGAAAGACGTGCAAATGATGGAAGAAGGCTACGAAAATGTTCCGCAAGAGTCCGAGGATTCCTTAGAAGAAATAGAATTAATTGAATTTCATGGAAAGTACGACATTGACAACGATGGACGCATGGAAGACATCGTTGCTACGTTTAGTCCTAAACAAAATGTACTTTTATCTGTACGAGAATCCGATTTATTGCATGGTAAGAAGCCATTTGCAGAAATAAAAATGTTTCCTGTCCCTGGTCGTTTTGAATCACAAGGTGTCCCCGAAATTATTACTGACCTCCAGCAAGAACTCAATGATATCCACAATCAACGTATCGACAACGGTACGATTACCAATGCAGTAATGTTTTGGTACGATCCTAACTCCGATGTAGACCCCGAAATACACCGCCCAGGACCAGGGATGGGATTTCCTGCAGGCCCGAATCAGATGGGCATTCTTCAAACAGGTGACGTTAAGTTTTCTTCCTTTAGAGAAGAGGAATTGGTGCGTAGATTGATTCAAGATCGCATTGGAGTTTCCGATTTTGCAATTGGTAACGATGCTACGGCTATTCAGAACAAAACGGCAACTGGTGTGAGTGCCATTGTTAATGAAGGCAACCAAAGATTAGAGATGATGCTACGTAATGTTGCCGTTGGTTTAAATGAAGCTTGTCTTCAAACTTTACAGCTATTGCAACAGTTTGGTAAGGACGAAATGTTTTTCAGGGTAGTCGAAGGCGCAAAAACTTCCATGAGGAAAGTTACGGCTAAAGAAATCCAAGGGCAATATGACATAGACATAGCAGCTAACTCTGTAAACACAAATAGGTTGGTGCAGTTAAGCGAAATTCAACAGCAGTTAGAGGTGGCACTAAGGGCAGGACCAGAGTATGTGAATGTTTCCCCGTTAATTAAAGAATTTATGCGTAAGTCTGGATCAAGGATGGCAGATGAAATTTCAGTTCCAGAAAGCGAAGCTGTTTTAAGAAAAGCAGCTTCTGATCCTAATATTCTCATGGCATTAAAAGCACAAATAGATGAATTGGCTATGCAAGCAGGGCTGATCCAACCGCAACCCCAAGACGGAATGCAAGGACAGCCATTGCCTGCACAGCCTACTCAACCACAAGGTGGAGGAATAGATCTGCAGGGGATCATTCAACAACTTGGGCCAGTTATACAACAACTGTTTAGTGGTGGTGGTCAGCAACAACCACCTATGCCACCTAAACCACCATTGATGTAAGGAGAGGGGAAAAATTATGCCACTACCAGCAATTTTACGAGGGGTACAAGTAGGGTCTGCAGCATGGAAAGCATATCAGAAGTTTAAAAAGCTTAAAAAGGCTGAACAGGCATCTAAGACAACAAAGAAGGTAACAAATAAAACTCCAGCTAAAGCTATACAAAGTTCAGCATCAAGACAAGCTGAATTTATACAAAAACAAGCATCAAGACAAGCTGACTTTATACAAAAACAAGCTTCAAAACAAGCAAAAGCTGTATATAGAAAAAAGAAATAGATGATTAACAAATACCTTCGCGTATCAAAGTCTCCTGAAGAAAAGGAGCAGCATCTAAGAAAACTTGCAGGTGTGATAAACACTCCGCATTGGCAAGAAGTAAGAGATGAGATGGAAGATGCATTGATTAAAGGATACGAAAGGTTTGATGAGTGTGAAACATATGAACAGTTTGTCCGAGTTCAAGGTGAGGTACTCGCAATAAAGCGGTTAGCCAACTTGAATGGATTGATAAACATTGTTTCCGCAAGGAGACACAGGACTCGCGCCCCTGAATAAGGCGCAGACCATAGGAGAAACAAATGTCAGAGAAAAGTGTTGTAACTGAAAAGACACTTCCAGTTACAGAAGAGCAGGATTCGGCTCCTGTCGAAGAAGTTAATACAGACACTGTTGTAAATGATGCAGCAGAAATGGGACATACGCTTCCTATTTCTGATGATGTAGTCCCTGGTGCGCTTGATTGGTCTGAGATGGCTCCCGTTGAGGAGTTTGACAGAATTGCAGAAGCGAGAGGTGTTGATTCTCAGCCTGCCCCTCAAGAACCAGAACTTACAGACAGTATGTCTAAACGTATTACCAAGCTTAAACAACAAGAGCAGGAGAAAATTGCGGGTAAGGACCAAGTCATAGCGGAGAAGGATGCAATCATTGCAGCAAGAGAGCAACAGATTAATCAGCTTCGATCTATGACTAAAGAGTTCCAAGATTTGCAAAGTTCTTACGTGGCTCCAGAGGGTGATGCTACTGAAGTGGACAAAGAAATCGCTGTAATGGATAAGCAATTACAGGATGAAGGTGACACTTATACAGCAGCAGAAGTTGCTCAACATATGCAAAGACGACAGGATTTGCAAATGAAGAAATCTGAAATCTCAAATAGTCAGGCAAAGGCTCAACAGATGGTGCAACAGCAACAAGCAATGAGGACTAAGTCTGATCAGTTTGTTAGAGATAATTATGACTTCGTTAATGATCCTAAAAGCGAATATTACATTACGCTGAAGAACCAAGCATATCCAATGTTAGAAAACATTATTGGGCCAAACTTCAAGAATCATCCACAGGATATGGTCATGGCTGCTGAGTTGAGTAAGTTGATGGTAGACGCAAATAAATACCAACAATTACTTGGGAACCGACCTGCCCCACGACAAGAGGCAGCACCTATGGCAGGAAATTTAACACCGCAAGCGCAACCTAGTCAGCAAAGACAGCCGAGTTTTCGAGAGGCTGCTGCAAGTTTGCGAGGTGGTGATGTAAGTAACTTTGCCGAGTTGCTCCAAAATCGTGGTCACAGTTGGCGACCATAAAGGAGATTTAACATGGCAGTATTTGAAACATACAATACAGCCACTGCAATACGGGAAGACTTGCTTGATGTCATCGTGAACATCTCGCCAACAGAAACTCCCATGCTCAGTGGTTTTAAAAAGTCTAAGGCTAATGCAACTTTGCATGAGTGGCTCAACGATACGTTGGGTACTGCTAATGCAGGGCGAGTAGCTGAAGGCGCAACCTTCTCAAGCCCGACACTATCTGCTCGAACCAGAGTAGGAAACTATTGTCAGATTAACCGAGAAGGTTTTGAAGTATCAGACACCTTGGATGCGGTAGACCGCGCAGGAGTAAAAGGTGGGGAATATGAGTACCAGATGGCTAAAGCCCTAAAAATCATGGCGAGAGCAATGGAGGTTGACATTGTTTCTGGTGTGAGTGCAGCAGGGGCAGCAGCAGGTACTGCAAGACAAACACGTGGTGTGTTGTCTTTTATTTCCACTAATTCTGAAACAGGATCTGCGACTCCTGCTACAGAAGCTTTGAGTGAAACTCTGTATAACAATAATTTACAGACGATCTACAACGCAGGTGGTAATCCTGATACGACATACGCTAACGGTTGGCAGAAACGTAAGATCTCTGCTTTCACCGCAAGTCAAACTCGTAATATTGAAGCGTCTAGCAAAAAGTTAATCGCTAGCGTTGATGTTTATGAATCAGATTTCGGAATGCAACGTATCATTCTTGATAGGTATATGGATACCGACAAGATTGTTCAAGCGCAAAAGGATATGTGGGGTATAGCAATGCTACGTCCTGTTAAACATACACCGATTGCAAAAGTTGGTTCCTCACGCAGAGGAATGGTTGAAGCCGAATGGTGTGTTGTTTCTATGAACGAAGCAGCATCTGGAAAAGTCATCGAGTTGACAACTAGTTAAAACCTTGTGGGGAGTGGGGGCTTTGTCCCCCCTCCTTACTTTGTGATGCAGAAAGAAATCCAATGGGAAGGCGGTGGGATGGATGTAGTGATCCGACTGATTGATCCAGAGGAAGAATTAGCAGAGTTTCTATTTCAATGTGATGAGTTTTTTGAGGAAGAAGAATGCAAGACGATTCGTACATAGGTGACATAGCGACACGTTTAACAATCGAAAAAGATAATGCTCATATTCAGCATATTCAAAAGTTGGATGATGTTGGTGAGCAGACAAAAGATGAACGAACTTATGGGGATAATGGTTTTACTGATCAGAGAACTTTAAGAAAGCTAGGCAGTATCCCCTCTATCTTTTTACATAAGCCAGAATATAAAGATGTGCTTGATGGTGATCAACAATCAATGGCTAAAGCAGCCAGACGTTTTTTTGAGGATCATCCTGAATATAGGACTTGCAACCAGAACTTCTGATGCTAATAGCAGACGGACTAGATGAGGCAATCGTAGGAGAAGTTAGTTCCTTTGGTAGACAGGGAACAATCCTTTATAGCGTTCAAAAGATTATAGACATCTTGGTTGAGCGTGATGGGATGACTCCTGATGAAGCCTATGAGTATTACCAGTTTAATATTGCAGGATCTTATTTAGGGCCAGGAATGCCTAATTTTCTAGACGATATTGGTGAGTAATGGATTTAAGAACACACCCTACTATTAATAAGTTATATGCGGATAGAGCCTTTCAGAATGTGCGAAATCAATACAAGGGTATAGACCAAAGCTTGCGAGATGTCCCTGTTGAACTTCATCTCGGCAGTATTAGAGGACCAGGATTTTCAGAAACGTATACGGTTGGCTCTACTGATCCTACACAAAAGGGAAAGGTAAACCCAAATGCTATGCGGATTGAGTTGCAGAAAGCAAGACACTTTGCGAATCCATCTGGCCTAGATAAGTTGAGATCAATCTTGGCAGCCGAGACAACTCATCAAATGACACAAACAGATCCTGTTGTTAGAGACATAAAGATGCAGTTGCTAGGAAGCCTTGGTGAGGATACTGTTCCTTTCTTGGAAATGAAAAAGAGATATGCCCAAACAGTTGACCAATTAAGAAAAGAAGGACGACCGCTTGGGTCAAACTGGGAAAGTTTTGAGAGTGCATTGAATGGCCCTATGGGTGATTGGCTATTGTTTGAACGAGTTTTCCCAGAATTAACCGAAGACAATTGGCGAGACTACTATGAATCTGGTGGTGGTTTTGACCCCAAGCAAATGGAACTTTTAAATCAACTTAAACGCTATCTCAAAGAAGGATCGCAAAATGCTAACAACTAGTAACTTTATGACACCGAGGGAAGTTGTAACAATCGTTACGGTTGGCAACCAAGGTTTTGATGCTAACCAAAAGAATCATGAATACATACATATGATTTTAAATCAAGATGACAACATTGATGAGCATAAACATAACATCAATACCAAGTATGTTCTCTTGATGGATGCTAATAGCAAGTTAAATGATGATGACATGGTTGGCAAGCTGCATGATCACGATGAAGACATTGTTATTAGTGGAGACAACATAATTGTTAAGAATAATATTTTCCAAAAACACGCATTTGAAAATAATAGTTATTCATTTCCAATGGAGGTTGATCGACTAGTGAACCAAGAGAATGGGTACACAGTCGTACATATATGATTAAGGTTTGTGGTGTATTAAGAGATCACGGTGCTTGCGGTCTTTACCGAATCAAGCAACCTCTTACCTTGTTGAACGATGACGATGAGTTCGATGTTGCCATTGGTGGTGTTGATTTCAGGGAAGATGGAAAGAAGAGTGATTTGTTTTCCTTATTAAAGGAATGTGATGTTGCTGTGATTCCCAGACCTGTTAGTGATGAAACATTAAAGCTTATAACTGCTTTAAAGAGTTTATCAAAAACAAAAAAAGTCGTTGTTGATTTTGATGACAACATTTTTAGCATTAACCCGTTGAGTCCTCACTATAGAGATTTTGGAATTGAAGAGGTAACTGTCGATTCAGATAGTGGTCAAGTAAAAATCTGGAGTGACGGTGAAGACTTATTTGATATTGAAAGAAACAAAAACAAGATTGAGGTATCCAAGGAGATACTAAAGACTGTTGATGCAATTACTGTTACTACGGAAGAGTTAGCAAATGTATACAGAGCGTTCAATGAAAATGTTTATGTTCTTCCTAACAGTCTTGACTTTTCTTCTTGGAGTCCAGTTCGGATTGTAAAAGATGGAACAGTTAGAGTTACTTGGCATGGTGGTTGTTCACACTATGACGATTTATTAGAGGTTAAGCCTGTACTAGAAGCTGTTACTAAAAACCACAAGGCAGTTAAGTTGGAAATATGTGGTCATGAGTTTAAAGGAATCTTTAAGGGTATTCACCCTAGTCAGTATTCTTTTCATGGATGGGTTCCAACAGAGGTCCATCCATATAAACAAGCTTTATTGAATGCTGATATAGCAGTAATACCGTTAAAGGATGATTTGTTTAACAGATGTAAAAGTGCAATTAAATGGACAGAGTATTCAGCATTGCAGATACCGTGTGTTGCTAGAAACATTCCTCCTTACTCAGAGGTTATTGAGCATGGGGAAACAGGATTTCTCTATAACGACAACAAAGAGTGTGAGATGTATTTAGAAAAACTAATTAATGATCCTGTAATGCGAACAAGAATGGGTAAGCAAGCCTATCATTATGTTGTTGAAAATTTTGATGCCAAATCTAACAGTAAAATTTGGGCTGAAGCCATAAAAGAAATATCGGAGGGTGTATGTCATTAGCGACAATAAGAAATCCAGTACTACGTGATCTTGGTTTAGATATAAATTCAAGCCTTGTCAATGATGCAAAGTTAAGAATCCTTGACTACATAAACGAGGCAATAGAAGAACTTAATATCCTCGCTAAGTGGGACATTCTTAAAGACCAAGCAACTTTTACTTTAGCAACAGGCACAGATTTATATGCGCTTGGAAGTGATGTTGATATTAATAGGATCTTAGGAGACAGGTTTTTTATTGATGCCGAGGATACTTTTATTTATTTGGCTAGATCCAACCAATATTTTCAAGAGCAGGTTATCAGGGGAAATACTGGGTTACCTACAATATGGATTCCGTTTGGGAAGAATACTTCTCAGGTAGGCCAAATCAAAGTAGATCCTGTACCTTCAAGTGCTGAAAACGGTTTGGTTATTAGCTATTGGTATACCCGACAGCTAAGTAATTTAAGTGCTGATTCGGATACCACTCCATTTCAAGAAGTAGTTATTCGCCATATGGTCAAGGCGAAGTATGCCGAATATGATCAGGATTATGCCAAGCGTGACAGGGAAATGGGTTTGGCTAATTCATTGCTGCAAAAACTACAAGCCCAGAATCGTGGGGCTGTCAGGTTTAGTCCGTTGACTAGACGAAATTATTATTTAAATCGGAAGCTTAGATACGATGGTGTGTACTAGACAATGCCACTAAGACAAAAAATATTTGAGTCGAACAACAAAGGTTTATTCGACATTGCTGTTGGAGAGGGAAATATCTCTGCTAACTTTGCTACCGAATTACAAAATAGCAGGGTTGCGCTAAACGGTGAGGTGATGAAGCGCAGGGGTAGAACTTTCTTTAATGAAAAAGCAATTGAATTTGCCTCTGGTAATAGTATTGATACCTACGCTACTAGTAACCAGAGTGGCTCTATTACTCTATACAATGGAAACAATGAACAGGTTGGCTTTGCTTTTAACCTTGCTTCTGGACAAAGCTTGCAGTCGATACAACTTTATTTAAAGAAGGTTGGAACTCCACCAGGAGTTATGCAAGCAAAAATATTTGCAGCTACTGGAACTGTTGGAACAAATGGATTGCCGACAGGATCTGTATTGCAGACCTCCCTTGATGTGGATGCATCTAGTCTTACAACTTCATTTTCAATGGTTAGTTTTTGGTTTGAAGAACCTTATGTTGCTTCGGCAGGAAACTTTTGCATATTGCTTGAATACAAAATGGGAGACTCTATTAACAATGTGATTATTGGTACAGATTCTTCTTCTCCAACACATGGTAGTAATGCTTTTGCAACTAATAACTCTAATGCTAGTTGGGCAGCAGATACCACTCAAGACTTAATATTCGATTTGCTGAAGGCAGGTCCAAACGTAGATTCTTTGATGATTTATGAAGGAAACTATCCTGGTTCTTTTGAAGTATTGGCCCAAGCTGATACGAGATTACTTAGATATACATCTTCTACTGGGGCATTTGATACGGTTATCAAAACTGGTATTACTGTTAACAGACGTTTGAATTGGACAATGTTCAATAACAAGATGATCTTATCAAACGGAATAGATGCCCCTTTCAAATATGGGTACACTCCAAGACCTTTCAAGCCAACAACTAGTACAACATCATCAGGTTCAAAAAGCAGTAGAACTTATTATGTAACCATTACCTATGTTACTGCTAACGGTGAATCTGTGGCAAGCGAAGAACAAACACAGAGCATAGGTGCTAACGATGTCTTGATAGTGAACAGCCCAGTAACATTGGCAGGAGCCACTAGTTGGAACGTGTACCACCATACTGTTTCTGGGTCATTAAAATTACAGAATGCTAGTCCTATAGCAATAGGTACTAATTACACAGAAACAACGGGATCATTAAATGATGGGGCTGCACCTCCGACAACTCATACGGGATGGTATGTGATTGATTTGGCAGATAACCCACCCAAGGGGAAATATGTTTTTGCATTAAATAACAGGGTTTGGGTTTCTGGCGTTGCAAATGAATTAACGCGATTCTCTGGTTCTGCGGTTGATAATGAAGATGATTGGTCTACGGTTAGTGATTACGTAAATATTGATTTGGCTGCTGTCTTGGCACGTGGTGATGAAATAACTGGATTGTCTAGGTTGGGACAAACCAATGCTTTGATTGTTGGCTTAAAGAATCACATCGTTACTTATAAAGTTCCTGCAGTTTTTTCTGATATAGCTATAGACAAACAGGTTTTTAATACTGGGGTGATGAGCCATCGTGCGATGGATGAAGTTGGTCTTGATAATTTTATTGTAGAAACTGAGGGTTTAAATAGTGTTCGCAGTGAACTTATTGTTCAGGGGCTGAAAACTAAAAAGCTAAGTGACAATATTAGGGATCGCATTAATCCGTTGCTCAAGGCTGTAACAGATATGGACGAGGTTAATGTTGTTAATCATAAAGCTGAGAATGAATTTTGGATAAATGTCCCATCAATTAGCAGACGTTATATTTATGATTACGAGATCAAAGCTTGGATGGAAGATCGCGGAGTAACAATCTATCAGAGTGTCAGAACCCCAGACAACAATATTTTAAGCGCAGGTAAAAATGGAAGAGTTAGTAGGGAATATACCAATACCTCTGATCTTGATGTGCATGGTGATGGCAATAACAACACTAGTGTTGATTGGAAATGGGAAACACCTTGGCTTTGGTTTGACAATATTTCAATTAAAAAACT
>Ga0114932_10003144_pt1 | contig 16504 bp, 11 predicted proteins | sample 2SBtaG_2_FD_87286 | JGI IMG/M metagenome (GOLD analysis project Ga0114932, IMG submission 87286) | Deep subsurface microbial communities from Kolumbo volcano to uncover new lineages of life (NeLLi) - 2SBTROV12_ACTIVE470 metaG | ecosystem: Environmental > Aquatic > Marine > Volcanic ... | reverse complement strand
CACTGAGCGTGTAGCTCGCATCACCAGTTTCTTCCAGGCGATCGTATCCCGCCCCACCATCGACCACGTCATTGCCAGGACCACCGCTGATCGTATCCCCGGAACTTCCCTGGCCGCGGACCAAGTCGTCACCCTTGCCACCGGATGCGAGGTCCATTCCGCCACCGCCATTGACGGTGTCGTTTCCATCGCCGCCTTCAAGTTGATCATCGCCACCGCTGCCATTGAGCAGGTCCGCACCCGCGTCTCCGGCCAGCGTGTCGTCCCCCGGCCCACCACTCGCGTTGTCATCTCCAACACCGCCCATCAGGCTGTCGTTGCCGTCACCCCCCCAAAGCGTGTCGTCGTCGAGTTCACCGCTGATGTCGTCGTCCCCGGCACCCCCCAGCAGGCTGTCGTGACCATCGCCACCCCACACCGAGTCGTCCCCGATCTCACCGCTGATCGTGTCGTCTCCGGCATCCCCGGTGAGGAAATCTGCGAGACCACTACCGGTGATGCTGTCGGCCCCATCACCACCACTGACGGAGATTTCCGTATCAATCAGATCTGGAAAGGTTGATGAGTCCAGCCCCGCCAGATCCACCACGTCATCACCAGGTCCGGCATCAATGCTGATCGCATTCAGTTCATCCGCTGTCAACGTGTCGGTATTGGCGGTGTCTTCGATTGTCTCTGCATTGACCAGCACCTCGTTGGTCATCTCGTCGACCGAGACGATAATCGTATCGGCGGCGGCGTCGGAACTGATGGCCAACTCACCCGCAATTGGATCGAAGATCGACGTCACGCTCAGAAGAGTCCGTGACTCGAGTGGCTCGACGGCTCGCGGCATCCTGCGACGCCGCAGCTTCTGTCCGGCCCGGCGGGGTGAGTGAGTGAGGCGTGAACGAACCGCATCCAACCACGAATTGAACCGCATGACTTCTCCCAAACCAACTGCGTAAGAAACCGAAACAACCGATCACACAAGCCAGCCAACACCGCAGTTGCGGCGCACCAAAACCGCGGAAAAACCCGCAATGGCACCACAACCGGTTCAGAGCATACAGCTAGTAACATTCAACTGCGTCACGGCTCAGAAGCAAGCGAATATCACTTTTTTTGTCCAGCATCGCCTCGCCCAATCCGTCAAAGACCAGCCACAGGATCCGACTGACAGTTTCCCCCCGGCCGGTGCTCACACTCCGCGTTGAATGCGACACGACCGGCTCGTTACAGTCGGTGGTGACGGTGGACCCTTGCGCCCTCCGCAACACGATGCTGTTTGCACGACAAGGAGTGAGATCATGTCATCTGCTGACGACCAGTTGAAAGTCTTCGCCGTGGGCAAACGGACTGTACTGGGTTTTGGTGGCCAGGACATCCTCTCGCAACTCAACGTCAGCGTTTACCGCGACCACCTGGTGTCGTTGATCGAGGAACACGACATCGAAACCGTCGCTTTCGACCTGACCGGAATCGCGATTGTCCCCAGCGGAATGCTCGGTCTTCTGGCGTCACTCCGCGAACACAACGTCAGCGTCGAGGTCTACAATCCGTCCGACGACGTCAACGACGTCCTCGCCATCACGCGACTCAACGAACTGATGACAATCAAGCGGGGAAATCCGCTCGACGAACCCGAAACCGAGTCAGAAGACTCAGACGGCGAGTAAGCGGAGAGTCACTCGGGCACCTGCCACACCCGGACTTTCTTGTCTCGTCCGGCCGATGCCAGGCGTTTCCCATCACTCGAAAAATCGAGCGAGTGAACGCTAAAGCCCAGTCGGCCACCGGAGTGTCCCGGCAGGGTGGTCTTCAGCGATCCGTCGACGGTCGACCAGAGCTTGATCGGTCCATGGCGTTCTCCGGAAGCCAACAGGAGGCCATCGGGGGCGTAGCACAAGGACTGAATCAAACCCCTGTGTCCCTTCAAGACTCCCTGCGGTTTCCCGTCATCAACCGACCAGATCCTCACCGCGGTGTCGAAGCCTCCTGAGGCCAGCCGGTTCCCCTTGGGCGAGAAGACCAGGGCCGAGACATGTTGACCACCATGTCCGGCCGGCTTCGAGACCGGTTTGGTCGTCCCGGTGTCCCAGATCGTGATCTCACCGGTCCGGCAACCTGTTGCCAGTCGGGTTCCACCGTGATCAAACACCAGTGTATCGATCCAACTCTTGTGTCCGACCCACTGCCGCGGCGACGTCAGTTTTCCATCCTTGGCCTTGTCCAGGCGGTGCAACTGCACTCCCCCATCACGCAAACCACAGGCCAATTGTCGACCGTCGCGAGAGATCGTCACCATGCTGATTCGTTGGCCAAGCAGCCCGTCCCAGGACTCCACCAGTTGACCACTCGCTGGATCCCAGGCCTTCACGCTCCTCTGGCTGGCAGTCAACAACAACTTGCCATCGGCGGTGAACTGGACTGCCAGCACCCAGTCGGTGTGCTCGGTCAGGGTCTGGCGGGGCGGGCCGCCCGCGGGATCCCACAGCCGGACAGTCTCATCCCAGCTACCACTGGCCAGTTGCTTTCCTCCCGGCGCAAACGCCACCTGGGAAACACTGTTGGTGTGGCCGTTGAATTCGATTGGTTTCGGCTTCTGGGCCACCGCAGTGGACGAGGCGATTAAAAAGATCAGGACCAGCGTCAGGCGATTCATTTCACGGGCCATCCGAAACAGGACTCTCACATCAAAGTTGGCTGGCCACATTATAACGTGGTAGAATACCGACTGCGAAAGAGGTCTCCTGTAAAGGGCCAACACCATGCTTCCAACACCTCCCTCCACCATGCACCACGGCGGATGGTCTCGCCGCGAAATCCTGCAGGCTGGCACATTGGGAATGATGGGCCTGTCGATGGCCGACGTCGACCGGATTCGGGCCGATTCGCCCTCACCACGCCGTCCCCGGGCCGTGATTTATGTCTTTCTGACCGGTGGACTGGCTCAACACGAGAGTTTCGACCCCAAGCCAAACGCGACCGCAAACGTCCGTGGCGAATTCAGCCCGATCCCGACTCGCACGCCTGGACTGCAGATCTGCGAGCACCTTCCCTTGCTGGCAGCCCGCAGTGACAAGTGGGCCCTGTGCCGCAGCGTCTCACACTCCTGGAACGAACACAGCCAGGGCACCTGCCTAATGCTGACCGGCCGTAGTGGCCTTCCGCCCAGCTTCGGCAACAGCCCCAGGCCCACCGACTTCCCCGGCATCGCGGCGATGGCCGGCCGGATGTCGCCGGGACGCAACGGACTGCCCGGTTCGGCCGTGCTCCCGTACCCGATCACGTCACCCGGCACGCTGGCCGGTCGGATGGGACCACGATTTGACCCCTGGATGCTCAAGGCGGCCAGCGACTGCAAGTGGTCGGGTGCCTGTCCCAACTGCTGGGACCATCAACGGCGACCCGAGGCCCGCCACACCGGCTACCCGGTCTTCCGCGCCCCCAACCTCAGCCTGGCCGATGGCCTGTCCCAGGGACGCATCGACAATCGCAAGGCATTGCTGGGAACCATCGAACGCCAACAACGGTTCCTGGATGGTTACGCCACAGTCAACAGCCTCGACCGTTACCGCACCGGTGCACTCAGCCTGCTGACCTCCGGTCGTGTTCGCCGCGCATTCGACATCGAAAATGCAGACCCCAAGGCACTGGACCGCTACGGCCGCAACCTGTTCGGCTATTCGCTGCTGATGGCCTCCCGACTGGTCGAGGTCGGTGTCAGCATGGTGCAGGTCAACCTGGGTCGAGGTGGCTTCGACACACACGGCAACGCCTTTGACCACCTCAAGAATCTCATGCTGCCCCCGACCGACCAGGCCCTCTCGGCACTGATCGATGACCTGGACGAACGGGGACTTCTGGACGACACGCTGATCGTCGCCGCCGGCGAGTTCGGTCGCACACCCCGGGTCTTCAATCTGCCGCAGTACTACGAGTTGCCCGGTCGAGACCACTGGGGTGCGGTGCAGAGTGTTTTCTTTGCCGGGGCCGGAGCCAGCGATGGCAAGGTGATCGGATCCTCGGATGCAGATGGCGGCCAGCCCAAGGACAGCAAGCAAACGCCCGAGAGCATGGCGGCAACAATTTACGACGCCCTGGGAATCGACCGACACGCGACCTGGTCCGACACTCTCAAGCGGCCGCACGCCGTCTACCACGGCAGTCCGATCGAGGGCCTGTTGACGTAGCTGTTAGCCGGCACCCACCGGCGGCATCACCATCAACTCGTCGTCCTCGGCCAACTCGCGACCGCGGTCGCGTTCCATCTGGTTGTTGACCATCACCAGGTGCACAAAGTTGCCGGGCACCTTCAACGCCACCAGAGCATCGTTGATCGTCGCTCCATCAGAGAGGCTCAACACGTTGCCCTCGGGCGATTTTTCCTTCAACGCCGCCATCAGCTTGACACGAATCTGCATTACTCGGCCGACTCCGAGTTCCCGGCGGCTTCGGCTTCAGCCGCGGCCGCTTCGGCTGCCATCGCTGCGGCAACCGCAGCCGCCTTCTCCATGGCAGCCGCCTTGGGAGACACCAACTGGGCGTGCGAACCGTCCACGGCCGACTGATCCGACTGGCCACCGAAGCGGTAACCCCGGGGCTGGGCCTTCTGGCCCAGCAGGGTGGTCTGAGCCAGCTTGGCAGCCACCCCCGTGGCGATGTAGGCCCGCCGCACGTCGAAGGGACTCTCCTTGAGAAACTCTTTCCAGGCCCCCAGTTCGGTCTGGGTCTGCATCATCCCCTTGACCATGCCAACGTCGGTCAGCATTCCCAGGTCGTTCGCCTCGCCGACGAACACTGCACCGGTCATCTGTTCACCGGTGAAGATGAACTTGCGGTAGATGTGATCGGCAGCGTTGGAGATTGTCACGGCGTCATCGGATGTGTCACCCCAGTTGCCGAAGCTGGCATTTTGCAGTCCACAGACATCCAGGATATTCAGAGACAGGCTGCCGGAGTACTCCGCATCATGCCCGACCATGTTCGCCCCGGCGATCCGGCCATGGTCCACGGCCGTGGGTTGAATCGAGTGGATCTGGTTGTCACCACCGCCGAGAACGGGCCCCTGGGCCACGTCACCACCGGCATACACACCCTCGACACTGGTCTGGCACCGGCCGTTGACCACGATCCCCTGGTCGGTCTCGATCCCGGCTGCCGACGCCAGGTCGATATTGGGTCGAATCCCGGTTGCCACGATCACCACGTCGGATTCGACAGTTCCACCACCCGCCAGCGAGACGACCTTGCCGCCCCCCTCGCCCTCGGCAATTGATTCGACCGATGCTCCCGCGTGAACAGCGATACCCTTCTGCCCCAGCCAACTCTCCACGAGCCCGGCAGATTCGGCATCGAGCATCCGCGGCAACACGTGCGATTCTCGCTCGACCACCGTCAGGTTCCAGCCCCGCTTGTGCATGGCGTTGAGCATGATGAAGCCGATAAATCCGGCTCCGACCATGGTCACCCGGGGGGAATCGATCCCCTCGGTGGCGGCCAGCAGGTTGGCAGTGTGATCGAGTGTCCACAGGGCCTGCACGCCGGGCAGATCGATGCCGGGAACCGGCAAGCCAACCGGCGCCGCCCCGGTGGCGATCAGCAAATTGTCGTATTCGACCGTGCTCTCGTCGCACAGCGTCACCGTACGACCGGCGGTGTCGATCGCGGTGACACGCTGGCCAATCCTGGCGTCCACACCCAGCCGAGAAAACTCGGCGTCGTCAGCCGTGTGCGTGTGCTCACGGGGCACCTTGCCGGCGAGCCAGTAGGGCAGTGCCATACGGGAATGGGCCGGCTCGTCGCTGATCAACGTGATCGACGCCTCACCGTCACCGTATTGTCGGATCGTCTCGATTGCATTGGTGGCCACCGGGCCACCGCCAATAATGACATGCTTTGTCATGGTCAGTCGTCCCCTTACTCGCGATGGCCATCACGGCCACCGGTGTCTCTTACATCGAAGCCAGTCCCAGTTCGGCCAGTTTCTCCTCGGTCGGCACGCCCTCTTCGTCCCAGCCACGCTCGCGGTAATAAACCGGAAGCATGGCATCCAGATCGACCGTCACCCCGGCCGATGGGCCATCGGTGTGAGGTTCACTCAGCAGCCGCTTGGGCAGATTGTCGTCGGCCATGGTCAGGCCGGCCTTGAGATTCCACAGACGTTCCAGGTTCCAGGTCTTCTCACCAATCGCCACAAAGTCGTCCAACGTGTAGTCAACACCGGTCGCCGCGGCCACCAGTGGAACGAACGTCTCGAGCGTGCCACCGGCGAAACCGGTAAACAGGCACAACCCGGTGGCATCGTGAGCCGTCGAGCGGTGTTGTTCGTGCACAACCCACTCGCTCTTGCCGTCGGTCGTGTGCGGTGTGCTCTCGGAAGTCTCGAATCCCGGAGTCCAGGCTCTCAGGTGACAGGCCCCGCGGTTGCACGTGGCGTAGGCCACCCCCATGCCGACAAAGCCACGCGGATCGTAGGCCGGGAACTCCTGTCCCTTCACACCCATGAACACGTCCGGGTTCTCCCACTTTTCACCCATCAACTTGGCTCCCTCGGCCAGGTCGTCACCGAAGCCTTCCCGGTAGGCGGTCGCCTCGGTCATTCTCACCAGCGCCTCGGCCGAACCAAACTCCAGGGGCATCTCGACGTGCTCGTCGGTCACCCGCCCCTCCTGGTACAACTCCATCGCGCTGGCCAGGGTCGACCCCATCGAGATCGGATCCATGCCCAGGTCGTTGCACAACCAGTTGGCCTTCAGCACCGCGTCCAGGTCTCCGACACCCGTGTCGGCACCCAGCGCCCACGCGGCCTCGTACTCGGGTCCCTCGCCCGCCTGCTTCCAATTCTTCGGATGCGTGTTGACCAGGAACTTGTCGGAGTGCTCTCCGAGTTCACAAACACGGCCACAGGCGATCGTGCAGGCAAAGCACGCCTTGTTGGTTGTCAGGCGAGTGTCACGGATCGTGTTTCCATTGAGATTCTCGGCCTCCTCGAACTGACCCTGCTGAAAATTGCGGGTCGGCAAGCCACCAAAGGCCTGGGTCAGGTCAATCGTCGAGGCGGTCCCGAACATGCCGAAAGCTTCGTAGGTCGGATTGACGATCATCTCGCCACGCATATCCCACAGCGACTTCATGAAAGCATCGCCATCAGACACTTCCACGCCACCGGTTCCACGAACGGCAATCGCCTTGAGACCCTTCGAACCCATCACGGTGCCCACGCCACTGCGGCCGGCGGCACGGTGCTTGTCGTTCATGATGCAGGCGAACTTGACCAGGTTCTCACCGGCCGGACCGATGCAACAGGTTCGCAACCCTGGAATCCCCAGTTCCTCGCGCAACCCATCCTCGGTGTCACCGACCGTCTTGCCCCACAGGTGGGACGCGTCACGCAATTCGACCCGGTCGTCGTAGATGAACAGGTACTTGGGAGTCGCTGATGCACCGCTGATGATCACCATGTCATAGCCGGCGAACTTCAATTCCGGCCCCCAGAACCCACCCGAGTTGGACGTGGTGATGCAGTTGGTCAATGCCCCCTTGGTGACCACCATGTAGCGAGATCCACACGGTGCACAGGTGCCCGTCAGCGGCCCGGTGGCAAAGATCAGGACATTCTCCGGCGACAGTGGATCCACCGTGGGATCCATTTCCTCGTAGAGGTAGCGATCGGCCAGTCCGCGACCTCCGATGTACTCCTCCATCCGATCCTGCGGAATGTCCTCGGAGACCGCCGTGCCGGCCGTCATGTCGACTCGCAACAACTTGCCTATCCAACCACCCATCGTCTTCTCTCCGCTGTTGATGGCACTCCGGGGAGTGCCGAGTTTGACCTATTCCGTCGACCGATATATCGGCACGGCCTAGCTGGAGGCCGTAACGTATTTCGAGTTGACCGTTTCAGCCCATGGTTCCAGCCAACTGCCGCCCTGGTCGACGTCGACAAATTCGATTGCCGCCGTCGGACAGGCCGCTTCACAGGCTGGCTGGCCGCCACACAGGTTGCACTTGCTGGCCGTGTCGGTCACCGGCAACGTGTAGACGGTGCCAAACGGACAGGCGATCGTGCACAGGTGACAGCCGATACACAGTGATTCGTTGACGATCTTGGCCCCGCTGTCGCCATCGACGCCAATCGCGTTGACCGGACAGGCATTCATGCACCACGCCTCGTCACACTGCAGGCAGGTGAACGGCGCGTAGCTGGCCTCTTCGTCGAAAACATTGACGCGAATCAAGGAACGGGACGGTTGAAACGTCCCGGTCTGGACCCACGAGCAGGCGAGTTCGCACTGCATGCAACCGGTACACCGGTTCGGCACGATATTCAGCATCATGGTCATCGAATGACCTCCTCCCGATTAGGCACCCGACCGCAACAGTTGATCCCGCGGCCACGGTGTTGTCACGTTGTAACTCTTGTCGGCCAGAAAGTCAAAATCGGTCCACCCGGTAGCCAACAAGGCCGCGGTGTTGAGATCACCGCCGGTTGCCGCAAGAATGCCTGCCGGGACACAGATGCCCCAGACAACACCGATCGGTTTCTGCCAAACGCGGCGGGACCGGCCACAACCAGGAAGTCCACGACTATGCGAGTTGACCAGGCAGTCGCCGAGATTCTCAAGCGAGAAGGCGTTGAACAGATGTTCCTGTTCCCCTTCACCCCGATCCTGGAAGCCATCTCGGAAGCAGGCATCCGACCGATCGTCGCCCGGCAGGAACGTGTTGCCGAGAACATGGCCGATGGTTTCTCGCGGGTCAGCAACGGAAAGAGAATTGGTGCAATCACCGTTCAGCAGGCCGCCGGGGCCGAGAACGCATTCGCCGGCATCGCCCACGCCTACACCGACTCGAGCCCGGTGCTGTTCCTGCCTGGTGGAATGAGTCGCATGGAGTCGGGCACCCCGCCCAGTTTCAACGCGGTGCCCAATTTCCGGGCCACCACCAAGTGGGCCGATCAGTTGCTGACGGCCGATTCGCTGCCACAAAGAATGCGGCGAGCATTCACCGCGCTGAGAACAGGACGGCCGGGGCCGGTGATGCTCGAGATCCCCACCGACGTGGCCGTCGAGGAACTCTCCGGAGAACTCGACTACTCCCCCGTCTCCGCGGCCCGGACGGGTGTCGATCCCGATGCGGTTCGTGATGCGGCGAAGCTGCTGCTGGCCGCAGAAAGGCCGATGATCTGGGCCGGACAGGGTGTGCTGTATGCCGAGGCGACCGAGGCGATGACGGCGGTGGCCGAGTTCCTGGGTGCCCCCGTGATGACCACCCTGCTGGGCAAGAGCGCTTTCGACGAGACGCACCCCCTGGCACTGGGCGCCGGATCACACAGTTGCACCGACATGTCGCTGGACTACCTGGACCGCTGCGACGCCATACTCGCCCTGGGCAGCAGCCTCACCCGTAGCGTCTTCGCACCCGACATCCCCGCCGGCAAGCGGATTGTCCACAACACCAACGATCCCCGTGATCTCAACAAACACTACATCGCCGATGTCCCCCTGCTGGGTGACACACAACTGGCCGCCGTCGCCTTGCTCGAGGAACTCAAGAGCCAACTGGGCAACCAGGACGGCCGCCCGGAACGGGCCCAGGTCGAAGCCCATGTCGCAGAAACCACTGCCGCATGGGACGCACGGTGGGCGGCAAAACTGGGCACCGACGACACCCCGCTGAACCCGTATCGCGTGATCGCCGATTTCATGGCCGTGACCGATCCGGCCCAGACGATCGTGACCCACGACTCGGGCAATCCCCGCGACCAGTTGATGCCGATCTACAAGTCGACCACCCCGCGAGGCTACCTGGGCTGGGGACACTCGACCCAGTTGGGATTCGGCCTGGGCGCGATCATGGGCGCCAAGGTGGCCGCTCCCGAGAAACTCTGCGTCAACTTCATGGGCGACGCGGCGATCGGGATGGTCGGGATGGACATCGAGACAGCTGTCCGCGAGGAGATTCCGATTCTCTCGGTGGTGTTGAAGAACTCGGCGATGGGCAACTACGAGAAGCACATCCCGATCTCGGTCGAGAAGTACGGCACGAAGTACCTGACCGGCGACTACGCCGACCTCGCCCGGACACTGGGAGCCCACGGGGAACGGGTCGAACAGCCCGGAGACATTCGCGCCGCCTACGAACGGGCGATCACAGCCACCCGGGAGGGGCAACCAGCACTGCTCGAGTTCATCACCTGCGAAGAACCCGACATGGCCATTCCGGCCCGGGCCTGACCGGCAGACAGGACCGCGGCCTAGGCCAACAACTCGTCGACCACTCGCGCGCCGGTCACCTCCGGATCGGTCAGCCGCTCCGGGCGGCCACTGTGACGATAGGTCAGGCGGCGGTGATCCAATCCCAGTTGGTGCAGTACCGTCGCGTGCAGGTCCGCCACGCTGACCCGATCCTCAACCGCCGCGTAGCCGAAGTCGTCGGTCCCCCCGTGGACATGTCCCGCGCGAAACCCACCGCCGGCCATCCACAGGCTGAACGCATTGCGGTTGTGGTCCCGACCGTCCTTGGCCTCCGAAATTGGCAACCGGCCGAATTCCCCGGTCCACATCACCATCACGTCGTCCAACAACCCGCGTCGCTTCAGGTCCTTGACCAGTGCCGCGCTGGGCTGGTCTGTCTGCCGACAGATGTTCGGCAGGTCCCTGGGCAGGTTGTTGTGATTGTCCCACGGCTGAGAACTGGGGCTCACCGGGGGAAACACCTGTACGAATCTCACCCCGGCCTCGACCAACCGTCGGGCCATCAGCACCCGTGCCCCATACGCCGCGGTGACCGGGTTGTCGAGACCATACGCCGCGCGAGTCGCCTTGGATTCCTGCTTCAGGTCCAGGGCACCCGAGGCCGCCACCTGCATCCGGGCGGCCAGTTCGTAGTTCTGGATCCTCGCCTCCAACTCGCTCTCACGAGGATACAACTCCTGGTGACGACGATTCAGTTTCGCCAGCAAGTCCAGCGCGCGACGACGCCCCGACGCCTTGGTCCCGGGCCGGGACGAGAGGTAGTGCACAACGTCACCACTGCTGTTGAACTCGGTTCCCTGGTACACCGCCGGCAACCATCCACTGGACCAGACCATCTTGCCCGACGTGTTGTAGCCCTTGGGGCTGCGCAACACGACATAACCGGGCAGGTCATCTCGCTCGGTGCCCAGCCCGTAACAGATCCAGGACCCCATCGCCGGCCGGCCCGCAAACGTCTTACCCGTCTGCATCATGTTGATCGCGAACGGATGGTTGTTGTGCCCGGTGTGCATCGACCGGACCAGGCAGATCTCGTCGGCGATCGAGGACACATGCGGAATCAGCTCACCCAGCCGCATCCCGCATTCGCCAGCCTCGTAGAAGTTGTATGGCGACTTGAGCAGGACGTTGTTGTTGTCCAGTTGAAATGTCTCGATCTCGCGGCTGGGGACCTTGCCGTGCTGACGAGTCAACTCGGGCTTCTCGTCGAAGAGATCCATCTGGGACGGACCACCGTTCTGGAACAACTGGATCACCGCTCGGGCGCGTGGCCTGGCGTGTCCGGGCCGGGGCAACAGATCACTCGGTTCCTCGTTGGCGGCCAACAGTCCGTCCCGCTGCAACAGTCCCGCCAACGCCAACGTGCCAAAACCGGCGCCAGCTTCGGCCAGCATCCGGCGACGCGTGGCGGGGAATTGTTGACCCCCGGAACTGGAGATTGTGCCACTCACCGTTGGATCCATCTTCAACTTGCCTCTCGGCCCCCTCGACGAGGCCACCGGGTCAGGGAACATACAGGAATTCGTTGGTACACAGCAGCATCTGGCAGAGGTCACCGAGCGAATCGTTGCCAACGGCGTCGGCTGCCTGGTCGACCAGGAACTGACGGCACGCGGCCAACTCCCCGGCATCCGGTTCCCGAGCCAAGCTCAGCCGAAACGCCCAACTGATCTGGTCTGCCACATCGTCGTTCTTCGCCCTCCGCCGCACTCGATCGGCCATCACGGCCGCCTGGTCAACCACGAATTGACTGTTCAACAAGGCCAGCGACTGCAACACGGTCGCCGATTGTGGCCGCTTGGTGCAGTTGACCGGGACGATCGGAGAATCAAACAGTTCCAGAAATCTCAACGGGTAGACGCGGCGTGCCAGCAGGTAGACACTGCGTCGATTGACACTGGTTGGCATCGGCCCCGGCTTGATTTTCGAGAGGCCGTTGGCCGGCGTGGTCAACATCACCGGCTTGCCACCGGGGGTTGGATCGAGTTGGCCGGAGGCAACCAGTACCGAATCGCGAACCACCTCCGCCTCGATCCGACGCAGGTTGGTCCGCCACAACAACCGGTTGCCCGGATCCACGGCCACCGCCTTCGCCTCGTCCACCGGGTCACGATGCGAGGCCTGGCGATAGGTCGAGGAGAGCATGATACGACGGTGCAGATGCTTCAGGCTCCAACCATGCTCGACGAAATCAACCGCCAACCAGTCGAGCAACTGCGGATGAGTCGGCCGGGCACCATTGCGTCCGAAGTTGCCCGGCGTGGTCACGATGCCGGCACCAAAGTGGTGATGCCAGGCACGGTTCACGATCACCCGGGCGGTCAGGGGATGGTCGGGACGAGTCAGCCAGCGGGCCAGTGACAGGCGACGACCGCTGCTGCCCTCGCGGGCATCCTTGGGCCGGGTCGCCGTTTCAGCCCGGCCGGTCGACAACACCTCGAGGAACCCCGGTACGATCGGTATCGATGGCTTGTTCCATTCACCTCGTCTCAACATCCGCGAAGGCGAACCGGTGCCAACATCCCAGAGTGCCTGGATCTTGCCGTAGCCCCGTTTCGTCGCATTCAACGCGGCAATTTGTCGTTTGAGCGAATCCACCAGTCCGGCCGTGTCAGCCTGCTTGGCTTTCGCGGATGCCTCGGCCGACTTCAACTGCTTCCCAAGTACCTGGACCCGGGAATCGACCGACTTGTTGTGAGCATCCACCTCGACCTTTTCAGCGGCCGAGACCGAATTGAGGAACCGCTCCTGAGGCTTCCTCCAGTCGTGGACATTCAACGCCGGTTCGAAACAGGCCATGAAACGGTAGAAGTCGCGTTGTGGAATCGGATCATACTTGTGGCTGTGACACCGAGCACATTCGAGCGTCAATCCCATCAGGCTCGAAGAGACCGTCTTCATCAGGTCGAACAGCACGTCGTACCGTTCCTTGACTCCATACTGGGCCTCACTGGTGGGATCCTCGACATTACGGAGATACCCCGTGGCGATCAGGTTCCGCTGGACCTCCGGAGTCCACCGTTTCAACTTGTCCCAGGCCACCAATTCGTCGCCGGCAAGTTGCTCGGTGATGAACCGATCCCATGGCACATCCCCGTTGTGAGCAGCGATGCAATAGTCACGGTATCGCCACATGCCCTCGTTGAAGTAGATCGTCGCCGCATCGCCATCGAAAAGCCGGACATCGACATAACCGGCGGCATCCATCCAGTGCCGCCCCCAACGCTCACCGTATTGCGGATGCGCCAACAAGCGATCGATCAACCGGGCGTAGGCCCCCGGCCGCGTGTCAGCCCGGAACGCTTTTTGTGACTCCGGCGACGGTGGCAGGCCCAGCAGATCCAGGCTGGAACGCCGCAGCAACGCCGACCGTTGAGCATCGCTGGCAAGTCCCAATCCACGGTCTTCCAGTTGCTTCAGCACGAACACATCGACCGGTGACCTGACACGATCACGTCCCTTCACCTCCGGCAGTCGGTGCCCTCGGGGTGGTCGAAATGCCCAGTGCTTTCGGTCGGCATCGGTCACCAGGGCCACCGGCGGCACATCCCCGGGATCCGTGTCGGCCGGTGCACCGGCGAGAATCCATCGCTTGAGAATCGACCGCTCCGCATCACTCAATCGCGTCTCTCCCCTGGGAGGCATTTCCCCGGCATCGACCAATCGCACCAGGAAACTCAACGACGGTTTGCCGCGGACGATGGCCGGGCCACTCTCACCACCGGCCAGCATCCCGGCAAGTGTCCGCAGATCGAGCCGTGCTTCCCGGGAATCCTCACCATGGCAACTCACACAATGCCGTGCCAGCAATGGGCGGATCGACTTCTCGTAGCTGGCCACCCTGGGCATCATCGCCCCGTGCACCGTCATCCGGGCGACCAGCCGCGTGGCGTCACCGTGATGTGGAGTGCCCGAACCATCGGCCGCCGAATCGGCAATGAAATAGACGAAATCACCCGGACGAACGGCCAGGTCCTTCAGGTGAAATTTCCCGTGTTCGCTTGGCGTACCAAAATCGGACCGCCCCTTGGCCAACGACACTTCCTTGAAACCGGTTTCGAGGTTCGGCGCGGGTCCACGCTGGACATACCAGTTGATCTGCGAATTTTTTCCACAACAACTCTGGGCGTGCTGAAACTCTCCCTGGATTTCCAGTTTCCCGGCCACCGGACTCCGCCAGCCAACCACGATCGCGTGGTCCGGCCCCGGAGCGATCACCGTCTCGCCTGCCTGGAAGTTGACCCCTACGTTCTGGGCCGCGGTGTAGCGACCCACAAACGGGGCCAGGGCTGGCCCCAGCCTGAAAGTCCACGCCTGGATCGGCGCACCGAACAAACCGTCGCCACGAAGCTTCAAGAGCGTGTACCTGCCATCACGATGCCACGTCCGCGAGCCCACCGGACCGGTCGAACGGGTCGTCCGCAGCAGGTGCCAGACGTCCGGCAATCCGTACCGGTCGGCCTGGGGATTATTCGACCCCGGCTGGGCCTGCACGGTCTGCTGAAAGTCCCACGTCAGCGACTTCGAGACCGACTTCGGAATCGGCTTCGATTCCTGGGCGTGCGCGGCCCCGCACAACACGGTCGCCAGCACCCAACTGCCCGTCACTACTTGCACGGTTCTTTTCATCACGGCACCATTGTAATGAAACGTCGCACCAAACTCACAACCTCCTCGGGCAAGCCACTCCAGGAACCTCATCCATGACTCCGACACCATCCGACCTGCACTCCCGACGACAGTTCCTGCGGGCCTCGACCGTAGCCGTTACCACCACGGCTCTTGCGGCGACGGTGGCACCGGCCAAACCCCAGTCGCGAGGAAAAGTGCGAACGGTCCTGGGCCCGGTCGACGCATCCGAGTTGGGTGTGACGCTCATGCACGAACACGCACCAGCAATCGACTGGGCCGAGTTGTACGAAGTCGATCCCGCGCCGATTGCTCCGGTTCGCCAGCAGATGATCGATTTCACCACCAAGCTGCTCGACCGTTTCCACCAGACACTGGGAACCGGCCAGGGCCCCGGTGCCATCGTCGAATGCACGCCGATCCGTGTTGGCCGCTATCCACAATTGCTGGTTGACCTGGCAAAAAAAACACCCGTGCACGTGATCGCCTGCACGGGCTTCTGGTGCGAAGCCATGGCGCCGCAGCACCCATGGGCACTGGCCCTGGGCCGCAAACGGGACGGCGTGAAACGGATCGCCAAGCTGTACATCCGCGAGATCACCGAGGGCATGGAGGACCCGTACGGCGACTGGGGCAAGGACTTCACCAGGGTCCCGGTGGGGATCATCAAGTGTGCCACCAGCACCTACCTGCGTCCCAGCGAACGTCGTTGCCACATCGCCGCGGCAATCGCCAGCCGCGAAACCGGTTGCCCGATTACCACCCACACCACCGACGGTGGTGGACTGGAGGAAGCCCAGTTGTTTCTCAAGCACCGGACCGCCCCAGGCAAGATCATCATCGGCCACCAGGGAAATCTCGACAATCGCACCGAGAGCGAATCGCACGAGTACCACCGTCGGCTGGTCGGCATGGGCTGCAACGTGCAATTCGACCGTGTCGGTCACGCCAAGGACTACGGCAACAAGAAGGTCGCCCGCCAGGTCAAGGCACTGGTCGATTCGGGACACGTCAAGCAGGTTTACTTCAGCCACGACAACGGTCCGTACTTCAACGACGACTACACCGGTGCCAAGGGGACGGGCCAGGAGTGGAAAATCACCGAGAGTGATTACACGGTGGTGACGACCGGCCTGGTCAAGGCGATGAAAGAACTGGGCATCACCGACAAGCAGATCCACACGATGCTGGTGGAGAACCCCCAGCGGGTGCTGGCCTTCTGACCCGATGCCCGTCTTCCCGGTGGAATCGCTGGACGACCCTCGGATCGAGATTTACCGCAATCTCCGGTCGACCAACCGCACGCGCGACCTGGGAATGATGGTGGCCGAGAGCGACAGGGTGGTGCGTCGCATGATCGACAGCGATTGCGAGATGGTCTCGCTGCTGGCCAGTCACCGCAAGCTCGACAAGTGCAGCGACTGGATCCCTCGCGACCTGCCCGTGTACGTGATTGCCGAGGATGACGCCACCCGGCTGGTCGGCTTCGACTTTCACGGCGGATTGCTCGGCTGTGCACTGCGGCCCCCGTCGCCGTTGCTGGCCGAACTGGTCGACCACGACCGGCCGGTACAGACACTGCTGGCCTGCCCGGGCGTCACCGACCCCCAGAACCTCGGCGTGATCATCCGGCT
>Ga0114932_10003143_pt1 | contig 16509 bp, 16 predicted proteins | sample 2SBtaG_2_FD_87286 | JGI IMG/M metagenome (GOLD analysis project Ga0114932, IMG submission 87286) | Deep subsurface microbial communities from Kolumbo volcano to uncover new lineages of life (NeLLi) - 2SBTROV12_ACTIVE470 metaG | ecosystem: Environmental > Aquatic > Marine > Volcanic ... | reverse complement strand
TATTTAGCCAAGACGATTAACAAAGGAATAAAAGGGAGTGTTTACTCCCTTTTTGGTCTCAAAATAATAAAAGATAGTGAAGGCCTGACATGATCCGATTTGAAAATGTAAGTAAAACTTATCCTGGTGGTCATAGAGCGTTAGAAAAAGTCAGTTTTGAATTAGCTGATGGTGAGTTAGCGTTTTTAACTGGCCACAGTGGAGCAGGTAAAAGTACGCTGTTAAAGCTTATTAGCGTCATGGAACGGCTGTCAGCGGGTCATGTATACATTAATGGCGTTAACTTAAACGTTGTCAAAAACCGACAAATCCCCTACGTTCGCCGTGATATTGGGATTATTTTCCAAAACCATCGACTGTTAGATAGGTATAACGTGTTTGATAATGTGGCGCTGCCATTAGTGATTGAAGGGATGCACCACAAAAATATCACCAAACGTGTTCATGCTGCGTTAGATAAAGTGGGACTTTTAAATAAAGTAAAATGTCAACCCAGTACTTTATCAGGTGGTGAGCAACAACGTGTCGGGATTGCGCGTGCTATCGTAAATTCTCCGCCTTTATTACTTGCAGATGAGCCTACGGGTAACTTAGACCCAGAACTATCAATGGAAATTCTCAAGCTATTCGAAGATTTCAATCGGCATGGCACCGCTGTGTTAATCGCCACCCATGACTTGGGGTTAATCGCTAGAATGAAGTATCGCAGCCTCACTTTGGATCATGGTCGCTTAATCACAGATCCATTAGCGCAGGGGGTGCTATGAGTTTACTTTTTAAAAGTCGTAACTCCCAAGGTGGCAGCAATAACCGTAATGGCATTAGCGCGCTGTACTTTTCGCTACTGAACTTTATTCGCCAAGGCATAAATAGTTTAGGTGAGATGTGGCGAACGCCAATCGCCTCTTTAATGACTATTTTGGTATTAGGGTTGAGCTTAACTCTACCAGCGACTTTATATGTGGTCGTTAAAAACGTACAACAAGTGAGCAGCGGGTTTAGTGATGCCGCTGAGATATCTTTATTTGTAAAAGAAGAGCTCAATGATGCACAAACGCAGACATTGGTAAAACGTTTAGCACTTTACCCAGAGATTGAAAGCGTCAGCTATATTTCAAAGTCCCAAGCGCTAAAAGAATTTAAACAGGTTTCAGGCTTTGGGCAGGCGTTAGATTACTTAGATGAAAACCCATTACCGAATGTGGTGCTAGTGACGCCGACCGTGCGCTATAGAAAACCTAAAGCTGCTCAGCAACTCCTGACTAAACTTGAAGCTGAGAGAGAGGTCGAATTCGGTAAGTTAGATATTGCTTGGTTAGAGCGTTTGAACGCACTATTAAGCCTTTTAAAAGAAAGTGTATTTACAGTGGGACTGTTATTACTCAGTGCAGTGATACTTATTATAGGTAATACCATTCGCTTATCTATCATGGACAAGAAAGAAGAGATCCAAGTTTTAAAGCTGGTTGGTGCAACAAATGCCTTTATTCATACGCCATTTATCTGGACTGGTATATGGTATGGCGTAATAGGTGGATTTGTCGCATTCATGAGTGTAGTCATGATGCTTTGGTGGCTAGAGTCAGCAGTGGCTATGGTTGCAGGTGTGTATCAAAGTAATTTTGTATTAATCGGCTTAAATGGCAACGAGCTGTTAATTTTACTCTCATTGGCAATTGGGCTTGGCTTTAGTGGTTCTTATATTTCGGTTAGAAAATACATTAAAGATATAGAGCCAGACAGAGTCTAATTGAAGATAAATAGAGAGTGCTAAAATTAGCACTCTCTGCAACTTATATGAACTTAACTGTCATTTATCTGTCATACCATTTCGTTAAATTCACAACTTGAAACACTTTTAAATTTATTTCAACAATTACTTTTTCTATATTTATCATTGGTTTATTTTTTTAATTACAAAATTGAATAAAACTTCTTGCAATTTAGAACAGAAAAGTATTATATATTCGTTAGCACTCTTTGGGTGAGAGTGCTAAAATCAGCTAAAATGTTTATCACTGAGGTGAAAAATGAGTAACGATATTTACGCAATGGCCCTGACAACAGGACAACAAAGCGCAAGTTTAGATGGCTACTTACAAACTGTAGGCCAAATTCCTATGCTTGATGCTGAGCAAGAGAAAGCACTAGCGACTCGCTTACATCAAGATGGTGATTTAGAAGCTGCTAAGCAACTTATTGTTTCTCACCTTCGCTTTGTAGCGCACATCGCAAAAAGCTATGCGGGTTATGGCCTGCCGCAAGCCGATTTAATCCAAGAAGGAAACATTGGTTTAATGAAAGCGGTAAAACGCTTTAACCCTGAAGTGGGTGTTCGCCTAGTTTCATTTGCTGTTCACTGGATAAAAGCTGAGATCCATGAATATGTATTGAAAAACTGGCGTATCGTAAAAGTTGCGACAACTAAAGCGCAACGTAAATTATTCTTCAATCTACGTAAGAATAAAAAGCGTCTAGGTTGGTTTAACCAAGACGAAGTGGCGACTGTTGCTAACGAGTTAGGTGTAAGTGAAAAAGAAGTACGTGAGATGGAGTCGCGTATGAGTGGTCAAGATATGGGCTTCGACTTAACATCTGATGATAATGATGATGCTCCAGCAAGTAACTTCTCTCCAGTACAGTACCTGACAGATAACAGTGGTGATTTGGCTGATGTGGTTGAAGAAGAGCAATGGCAAGAGCAATCTCAAAATCGCTTATTTGCAGCATTAAAAACCTTAGATGAGCGCTCTCAAGATATTATTAGCTCTCGTTGGTTAGCTGATGAAAAGGCTACCTTACAAGACTTAGCTGCTAAATATAATGTGTCAGCTGAGCGAGTCAGACAGCTTGAAAAGTCAGCGATGAAGAAGCTGCAATCAGCAATGCATTAAAATAGAATAAATTTTATAAAATGCCGCTAAATATAGCGGCATTTTTTATGCCCATAATAAAATTATATTTGAGCTTACAAGTGTTCGCTAATTGATTATAATGTCATGCAGATTTAAATAGGAGTATGGGTTTTGTTAGCTGTTTTACGTGTAATAGCTATGGCGCTATTTATTGTGTTGAGTTGTATTTTTGGCTTATTACTTTCAATCATTAGGCCTTTTCATAGAAATAATGTGCATATTATTGCAAGTTGGTTTGGCAAAATGTCTACAGTGGTAGGGGTTAAGTTAGAAATTAATGTCGAAATAAGTGCCCAAAAAGTCGGCCCAGCTATTTATGTCGCAAATCACCAAAACAACTATGACCTATTTACCCTGCCTGCAGCAGTACCAGAAAATACCGTGAGCATGGGTAAACACAGCTTAAAGTGGATCCCATTTTTTGGTCAGCTTTACTGGCTATCAGGTAACATTTTAATAAACCGAGGAAACCGTTCTAAAGCTATGGGGACCTTGGGTAAGTCAGTAGCAAAGATAAAAGAGAACGGCTTATCTGTTTGGATGTTCCCAGAGGGCACCCGAAGCTATGGTCGAGGTTTATTACCATTTAAAACAGGTGCATTTCATACAGCGATGAACGCTGATGTGCCTGTGGTACCGGTTTGTATGAATTCAACCCATGATTGTATTAAGCTAAATCGTTGGGACAATGGTACAATCTACATTGATGTATTGGCACCGATTCTCCTTGAGAAAGAAATCAGTGCCAGAGACCATGCCAGTGCAATACATTCGTTGATGGCTGAACGTATTGCACAACTTGATGACAAGGTAAAAGAAGATAATGGAAAACTGGCGCGAAATAAGTGAAGACATCGTTGGATCTTTAATTGAAGACGGCTCTTCAACTGAAAAACTATATGAAGTTGAGCATCACTTTGTAAGTGAAGACTTTAAGCAGCTAGAAGAAGCGGCATTAGCTGCATTTAAACTAGGTTATGATGTAGAAGACCCAGCAGAGCTTGAACTTGAAGATGGGAGTAAAATATGGGGCTTTGATGTTGTCGTTGAAGCTGAGCTAGATGTTGACGTTATTATGGAAGACGTTGATAAGTTAGCTGCGCTTGCCATTGAATGTAGAGTTGAATATGACGGTTGGGGTACTTACTTCCAAGAGTAGGCTGAAATCATCGGGAATTATGAAAAGGAGCGAAAGCTCCTTTTTAATGCACCCTTTATAAGATTTTACTAAGGAGAATGTATTAAATTTCGTTTAAAAGATAGACGGGTTGCGCTGAAAAATGCTACAAACCATTCCTGTATCAAATTTGTTAAATTTAATTTCTTATGCTGGTTTCTTTGCCAATCTCTGAATTACAACCTGGGATGTTTGTAGATAGTGTATGCAAACAGCGTAGCGATGCCAAAATAAAAATAAAGTCTCGTGGTATGGTGCGGGATCAGGCTATTATTGCCCAGTTGCTTTCTAAGGGCGTGATGGAGCTAAAAATAGACTTTGCTCAAAGTGATATTGCAGTTCCGGAAAAGTATCGACCAGCACCAAAACATGTAGAAAGCAAAACACCTGAAAAAACCTCTCGTTCATTAATAAAAAAAACAGTTAAACCTGCGGTCGCAGAAAAATCATTAAAGCAAGAATTTGCTAAGGCAAGTCAGAAATTTGATCAACATTCTCAGCAGTTAAAAAGTTTATATAATGATTTAACCATAGGTGTAAAGCTTGATGTTTCTCTGCTTAATCAAGTGAGCAATGAAATAGTAGACTCAGTTTTACGTAACAGTAATGCGATGGCTATTTTGAGCCGCTTAAAAGACAAAGATGGCTATAATTGGCGTCACATGATCAATTGCACCATTTTAATGAGTGTGTTTGCAAAATACTTGGGCATTAAAAACGAGCAAATTCAGCAGTTAGCACTCGGCGCGATGCTGCATGATGTAGGCCACACAAAATTACCTCAAGGGATCATTAATAAAACTGAAAATCTCAATGAGTTAGAGTTTAAAGCACTCAAGAAACATGTAGTGCAATCGTTGGGATTAGTAAAAGGAGAGTCAGGGATCAGCCCGCTTGTGATGGATATGATTTTAAATCATCACGAAAGAGTTGACGGTTCAGGTTACCCAAGAGGCCTTTCTGGGTCAAAGATCAGTAAACCAGCCAAAATGATGGCCATTGTAGATGTATATGATGCTATGACGTCAGATAGGCCTCATCAAAACGGTGAAGAGCCAATTCACGCTTTGCGTTATTTACTGGCAAATAAGCATCAGTTTGATGCTCAGTTAGTTCAAAAGTTTATAAAGTGCTTAGGGGTTCATCCTGTTGGCACCATTGTACGTCTAACCAATGATAGGTTAGCACTTGTACTTGAAGGGAATAAACAATCGCCTATGAAACCTAAGGTAAAAGTCTTCTATAACACTAAGCACAAGCACCACATTACAGGAAAAGACCTTGATTTACATGTTGTCGGAGATGAAATTAAAGTCGTCGCCAGTGTAAGACCAAGTGATTACGAACTCAATTTATCCCGCCTGTTAAGGTCTCATCTTTTAGTTTAGGTGTTTCTGAGCGTATTAGAGCCTGCCATTTTGAAGACAACACCGCACCAAGTTGACAGCTAGTCATTATAATAAGCCATAGAATAGTGCCTTGTTCAGTGTGAAGTGCAAAGCAGCAAGAGGCCAAGGAAATGAGCGCTGCTATTATAGTGCCTAACCAAAAAAGGTTGATAGGGTTATCACATTGTCCTGCCTTATTACAGGCACAGAAATTGGCTTTACAAAAGCAATAAACACTTAATCCTGCAAACATCAAAGAGACTAGAATAAGCATGACGAACATGATGAAGGCTCCATTTTATGTTCCTTTGAAAGATAAGGCTTAGTTTAAAAAGGAGCCAAGTGATTGTCAATCTAAATGAGAATTAATATTATTTAAGGGTTAGAAACGATATCCAATGTGAATACCACCAATAGACTTCACCTTTTCTGTGTCTTTCTTTTCACAAAAAATGAAACACTCACCATCTTCTTCCTTTACACCAAAACTAGCCCCTACATAGAAGCCAGTTCTATCTTGAGCACTAAAGTAGTAAGTGGCCTTTGCGACTAAGAAGCCATCACTTGCATAGGCTGCTTGTTGCCCAATGGTCAGTCCTAAATCTACATGATCATTTAAATAATACTCATAGCCAAATGCATAGCCAATGATGCCTATTGAAGCAAATGCACTATGTTGTTCATTGATATTATAAGTATATTTTGCACCGAGAACACCGCCATGTTCAAAATGTCCAGCACCAATAGACCAAGATGAACTGTCATTTGCATGACTAGAGAAAGTGAGGATAGACAATGTTGATGCGAGTAAAAGTTGCTTTAGCATGATAAACCCATTTGTTATTTTTATTGCCGATGAGTATATCAGTTTGTTAATTTTTTGGAAACAAAAACACGAGCCTAAGCTCGCGTTTTCTATGATGTCAGCAATTAATTAAAAAAGTATTACAAACTTTCAATCTTCGCTTTTTGCTCGAGTAACTTCGCTTTAGCATCAGAGTATTCTGCTAGCTTATCTTTTTCTTTAGCAAGCACCGCCTCTGGCGCATTATTAACAAATTTCTCGTTTGCCAGTTTTCGTTCAACTTGCTCTAGGCCTTTTTCAGCTTTCTCTAGTTGTTTGGCGATACGCGCGAGCTCAGCATCAACATCGATTAAACCCGCCATTGGAATTAAGATCTCCAAATCCCCAATGAATGCAGTGGCGGAAGCCGGCGCGTCTTCGTCTTCACTTAATACTGTAAAGCTATCTAGTTTCGCCAGCGAGCTTAAGAATGCTTGGTTTGTTTCAAGACGACGCAAGTCTTTGGCCGACGCTTTTGCTAGTAATACATTCAGAGGCTTATTAGGGCTGATGTCCATTTCACCACGAATATTACGAATAGCAATAATGAACTGCTTAACCCATTCTAGATCAGCCATCGCAGCGTCATCCACTATGCTTTCATCAAACTCAGGGAAGCTTTGTAACATAATGGTATTTGCTTCGATACCAGCCAGCGGTGCAACACGTTGCCAGATAGTTTCTGTGATATAAGGCATCAATGGATGCATTAAGCGCAGTAAGCCTTCTAATACAGTGATCAGTGCGTGACGGGTACCGCGTTGTGCCGCTTCGTCACCTTTGAATAATACTGGCTTAGTTAGTTCTAGATACCAATCACAGAATTGGTTCCATGTGAACTCATAAATGGTGTTTGCCGCTAGGTCAAAGCGGTAGTTATCTAAGTGCTCACGGAATGTTTTAACTGTGTGCTGGAATTGGCCTAAGATCCAACGATCTGCCAATGAGTAAACTTTTTCGCCTGAGCCGAAACCACAGTCTTTTTCTTCTGTATTCATTAGAACGTAACGGCTTGCATTCCATAGTTTGTTACAGAAGTTACGGTAACCTTCTAGGCGATTCATATCCCAATTGATATCACGACCCGTTGATGCCATTGCTGCAAGTGTAAAGCGAAGTGCATCAGTACCGTGTGCTTCAATACCATCTGCAAACGTTTTACGCGTGTTCTTTTCAATCTTCTTAGCCAGTTGCGGCTGCATCATGTTACCAGTGCGCTTTTCAACTAGGCTTTCAAGGTCGATACCGTCGATCATGTCTAATGGGTCAAGTACATTACCTTTCGACTTAGACATTTTATCGCCGTTTTCGTCACGAATAAGACCTGTTACATAAACTGTTTTGAACGGAACTTGAGGCTTGCCGTTTTCGTCTTTGACGAAGTGCATGGTCATCATGATCATACGCGCAACCCAGAAGAAGATGATGTCAAAGCCAGTTACTAGCACGTCTGAAGGGTGGAATACTTTTAAGTCTTCAGTTTGCTCTGGCCAACCTTGTGTTGAGAACGTCCATAGTGCAGACGAAAACCAAGTGTCTAAGACGTCTTCGTCTTGTTTAAGAATTACATCATCAGAAAGGTGATTATCACGACGTACTTCAGTTTCGTCACGACCAACATACACGTTACCCTCGTTGTCATACCAAGCAGGAATACGGTGGCCCCACCATAATTGACGTGAGATACACCAGTCTTGTACATCACGCATCCAAGAGAAGTACATGTTTTCATACTGCTTAGGCACAAACTCAATATCACCGTCTTCAACGGCTTTTACTGCTTGCTCAGCAAGCGGTGCTACTTTGACATACCATTGGTCGGTCAGTAATGGTTCGATTACCACACCAGAGCGGTCGCCATATGGAACAGTTAGGCTATGGTCGTCAATTTTTTCTAATAAACCAGCTTGTTCGAACTCTTCAATAATTTGCTTACGCGCTTCAAAACGATCAAGGCCGTGGAAACGTTCAGGAATTGGGGCGTCTAATTCGAGCTCCTTACCGTCAAACGTATAGCTTTCACCTACAGAAAGTACCGCAGCGTCTTTATTGAATACATTGATCATAGGTAACTGGTGACGCTTACCGACTTCGTTATCGTTAAAGTCGTGTGCAGGTGTGATTTTTACACAACCTGTGCCTTTTTCCATATCTGCATGTTCATCGGCAACGATTGGAATGCGGCGGTTAACGATAGGAAGTAGAATTTCTTTACCGATTAAATCCTGATAGCGCTCATCATCAGGGTTTACTGCAACACCTGTATCACCTAACATTGTTTCGGGACGAGTTGTTGCAACTATGATGTAGTCTTTACCATCTTGTGTTTTAACGCCATCTGCAAGCGGGTAACGCAGGTTCCACATATGGCCTTGCTTGTCTTTGTTTTCAACCTCAAGGTCAGAAATTGCGGTGTGTAGTTTAGGATCCCAGTTTACTAGGCGCTTACCACGGTAGATAAGGTCGTCTTGATACAAACGGACGAATACTTCTTTAACCGCTTCAGATAAACCTTCATCCATTGTAAAGCGTTCACGATCCCAGTCTACTGATGCACCTAGGCGACGTAGTTGCTTAGTGATTGTGCCACCAGATTGCTCTTTCCATTCCCAGATCTTATCGATAAATGCATCACGACCTAAATCATGGCGTGTTTTACCTTGATCTGCTGCTAACTTACGCTCAACAACCATTTGTGTTGCGATACCAGCATGGTCAGTACCTACTTGCCAAAGCGTGTTGTTACCTTGCATACGCTTATAACGAGTCAGCGTATCCATGATGGTGTCCTGAAAAGCGTGACCCATATGCAGGCTACCTGTGACATTGGGTGGCGGGATCATAATTGAGTATGCTTCGCCTTTACCTGATGGTTTAAAGTAACCATTGTCTTCCCAGTCTTTATATAAAGACTGTTCTATATCTTGTGGATTATAGGTTTTATCCATTTCACAGAACCTTAATTAGTGCTTAATTTTCAATTTCTTGAGTTGAAATATTGGCGCCGAGCTGACGTAAGTGCACAAAGCGCTGACGCGCGGCTTGCTTGGCATTTTGCTCCGTCGGTACAAAATCATAGACCTGACTGAAGCGTCTTATAAAATCGGGTAGAGTGGTGGCTAAGTTTATTAACACATTGCGTCTACCAACAGGGGGTGTTTGACCAATCTCGACAGGGGCGCCGCCTTTAGGGCCTTCGCCTTGCAGGTTGTGAGGCACAAAACTATCGGGTTCAAAACACCATAATTGCTCATCAATCAGATGGGCGTCATCAACCGAATCGACGTAGATAAACACACGATGGCCAGCTCTAAACTGCTTAGCAGCAGCGCGAGCGGCAAGATCAAAATGAGCCGGGATAGATATTTCCGGCTCATTATTTTGTTTTAACACATAAAATCGTGCGTTGATGGTCATAAATTCGCTTCAAATTACATATTTTAACGGTTTTATAGGGTTAAAATAAGCGTTCAAAATAATCTCGCATTTTGACACAGAACGAACTGACCATCAATCACTCACAGCGGTTAATCTGCTTGGGTTTCAGTTGGTCCAACGCGATTTAATAGGTATTGTGTCAACATAGGTACAGGTCGACCTGTCGCGCCTTTGTTTTGACCACTCTTCCAAGCTGTACCTGCGATGTCTAAGTGTGCCCAGTTGTACTTTTTGGTGAACTTAGATAAGAAGCATGCTGCAGTAATAGTTCCTGCTGCACGACCGCCTAGGTTTGTGAAGTCAGCGAATGGGCTCTCCAGTTGATCATGATAGTCATCCCATAGTGGTAGTTGCCATGCACGGTCGCCACTTTGCTCAGATGCTTTTAATAAGTCATGGGCAAGTGGGTTGTGATTTGACAATAAACCTGTTGCATGTGCGCCTAGAGCAACAATACAGGCACCTGTCAGAGTTGCTACATCAACCACGATTTCTGGTTCGAATGCTTCAACATAAGTGAGTGCGTCACACAATACTAGGCGACCTTCCGCATCAGTGTTTAATACTTCAACTGTTTGCCCTGACATTGTAGTCAGGATATCACCCGGACGGTATGCGTTTGAGCTTGGCATGTTTTCACAGCCAGCTAATACTCCAATGACATTGATTGGCAATTGAAGCTCTGCAACTGTGCGCATTAAACCCAGTACGCCTGCAGCACCACCCATGTCATATTTCATTTCGTCCATGCCTTCGCCAGGTTTGATTGAAATACCGCCTGAATCGAACGTCAGACCTTTACCAACAAAAACAACTGGTGCTTGCTCTTCAGGTGCTCCATTGTAATGGATAACTGACATGACAGATTCATTATCACTACCACGACCAACGGCTAAGTAAGAATGCATACCTAATTCTTCCATTTCTTTTTCACCGACTAGGTTTACAGAAATGTTGTCAAAAGATTCTAATTCTTGAGCTTGCTCACCTAAGTAGCGAGGGTTACAGATGTTTGGTGGCATATTGGCAACGTCTTTACACAGCTTTGCACCTGCAGCAACTGCAAGGCCATGCTCAATGGCGTTTTCGCCAATAGTTAACTCGCGACGCGTTGGAACGTTGAAAACGATTTTACGCAGCGGGCGACGAGGGTCTGTTTTTTTACTTTTTAGTTGATTAAATGTATACAGACAGTCTTGTGTTGTTTCTACAGCTTGACGTACTTTCCAGTATGTATCACGACCTTTAACATGTTGCTCTGTTAAGAAGCAGACTGCTTCCATTGAGCCTGTTTCATTTAGCGTGTTGATCGTTTTAGAGATGATTTGTTTATATTGCTTGTCATCTAGTTCACGTTCTTTACCGCAACCAACAAGTAGTACGCGCTCACTTAAGATGTTTGGAACATGATGAAGTAGTAATACTTGACCAGGCTTACCTTCTAAGTCACCACGACGTAGTAAATTAGAAATGTAACCTTCACTGATCTTATCCAGCTGCTCACCGATTGGAGACAAACGACGTGGCTCATATACACCAACTACAATACAGGCACTGCGCTGTTTTTCGGGGCTACCACTTTTTACGCTGAATTCCATTGTGACTCCTGAGTCTAAATTGTGTCTTTTTGAACTTTATCTGTCTTCATTTATCAATATCATAAATGCATGATTATCTAATATGCTTAGTATGATATTTGGTTTTGATGACATATAATAAACTGACTAAAATAATCAGTTTACTCAATTTCTTCTACTATTCCAGTGAAACACGATGTTTTATAGGGGCATATTTTGCTAATTTTTCGCTACCTAACAGCTGAAGTCTTGAAGTCGCAAATTGCTGTCTTTCTTACCTTAATGACTATTTTTGTCTCACAAAAGTTTGTCAGAATACTAAGTGATGCAAGTGATGGTGGCACACCAAGCAACTTAATTCTTTCCTATTTGGCGCTTAAACTCCCTCAATTGGCAGTCTATATACTCCCTTTAAGTTTATTTTTGGGGATTATTTTGGCCTATAGCCGCATTTATGCCGACAGCGAGATGACCGTGCTGAAAGCTTGTGGTGTGAGCGAATGGTACGTAGTGCGCGTAACGCTGGTATCAAGTGTGTTTTTTGCTTTATTAGCGAGTGCGTTAAGTATGTATGTAGCACCTTGGGCGAATGAAAAAGAATATCAACTTAAAGAACAAGCCGAAGCAGATGCGGGATTGTCGAGCTTAAGGGCAGGAAGATTTCAACAAACTGGCAATGAAAAAGCAGTGGTGTTTATCCATGATATCAACCAACAGGGCAGAGAATTAAATAAAGTATTTGTTGCTCAGCTACCTGATAAAGAATCTTCACAAGCTGCACGCTTAGTATATGCACAAACAGGGCGTGTTATTGAGCAAGACACTGGCGAACAGCAATTACAACTTGATAATGGCTTTCGTTTTGAAGCTGACGGTCAAAGCCAGGCATTGAGTAAAACTGAGTTTGGCACCTATCAAGTACAGATCCAAGAACAGGAAATAGAGCATCAACGTCGCAAGCTTGAAGCGATTCCGTCAATGCAGTTGCTTGAACTAGACACACCTGAAGCCATCGCACAATTTCAGCTGCGTCTTTCGATACCAATTTCTATTATCCTACTTACTCTTATGGCTGTCCCTTTGAGTGTGGTAAATCCAAGGCAAGGTAAGTTTGCTAAGTTGGTTCCTGCGATTGGCTTATACCTAGGTTATTTCATTCTTCTCAATGCTGGTAAGTTTCTAGTAGCAGAAGGAAAAGTTCCCACTGCAATTGGGCTTTGGTGGATACATATTAGCGCACTGTTCACCGGTGCTTACTTAATAGCAAAAGGCCGTCCATTTGGCGTCTGGTTGCGTTCATTATTTGCTAAGCGAGCACAAACAGCATGATGAAAACGTTAGATTGGTATTTAGGCCGTAGTATTTTACAAACAACAAGTTTTGCGTTGCTTGTCTTTGTGGGTATCAATACACTGATTAAGTTTATTGAGCAATTAAAATCAGTAGGTCGTGGCTCCTATGATATTGCTGCCGCTTTACTATACACTTTTTACAGCATGCCTTCAGACATTGTTGTGTTTTTCCCTATGGCTGCATTAATTGGTGGTTTAATGGGGCTAGGGGCGCTGGCATCGAGTAGTGAGTTGGTTGTTATGCAAGCTGCTGGTTGGTCAAGGCTACAAATTATTGGTTCGGTCATGAAAACAGCTATCATTCTGGCGCTCTGTATGATGGCATTAGGTGAATGGGGGGTGCCACAGTCAGAAAAACTGGCTAAGCAGATCCGCAATCATGCTATATATGGTGGAGAAGTTTTTAATGCGCAACAAGGCGTATGGGCCAAAGACGGTAGTAACTTTATAAATATCGGAAATGTTGAGCAAACAGGTGATCTAAAAGATGTCAGTATTTATCATTTTGATGACTCATTGGCTTTAACAAAAGTCACGCGTGTGGAAGCAGCAAAAAGTGTACCTCAAGGTTGGCAGTTTCAAGGTGTGGAAGAAATGACGGTAGCAAATGAGCAAATTACCACTCAATATAGTGAGTCAATGCTTTACGCTTCCCAGCTGACTGCTGAGAAGCTAGATGTTGTTTCTGTAGACCCTGAATCATTGTCTTTTAAAGGCTTGATGTCGTACTTAGCTTATTTGGCTCAGAATGACCAAGATACCAGTACCTATGACTTAGCGCTATGGCGAAAGGTAATGCAGCCTCTCACAATTGCAGTGATGTTGTTGGTTGCACTGTCATTTATCTTTGGCCCTCTGCGTTCCGTTAGTATGGGGGCGCGTATCATTATGGGAGTTGTAACAGGCTTAGCATTTCACCTAAGTAATGAGATTTTTGGCCCTATTGTCATGGTTTATAACGTCCCAGCATTTATCGGTGCTGCGATGCCAGCGGTACTGTTTGTATTAGTGGCAACCGTTTTATTGAAGCGCCAACAATAGATGGACGAATTTAAGAGCGTAAAAAAAGCCAGCATTTGCTGGCTTTTTATAGAAAATCTTTGGTTAGTGGTCTCTAGAGACTGATAAGTTAGCTAAAGCTATAAGCGCTTGTTTATAATCAGACTCAGGTAAAATACTTAAATGGTCGATTGCTTTTTTTGCTTCAGAGCGAGCTCGGTCCATCGCAAAGTCAAGCGCTTTTGTGTCATACAAAGTTGATAAAATGTCGTCCAAAAACTGCATGCCATTGCCTGTTTCAATTGCTTCTCTAATTTGCGCCACCTGCTGTTCAGTACCTTTCTGCATTGCATAAATAAGCGGTAATGTAGGCTTGCCTTCAGCCAAGTCATCACCAAGATTTTTACCCATTTGCTCGGCGTTTGCACTGTAATCTAAAACATCATCGACAAGTTGGAAGGCCGTGCCTAAATGCATACCATAGAGTTTTAAGGCGTCCTGCACCTCAATACTCTGTTCAAGTACGACCGCAGGAAGTTGAGTGGCCGCTTCAAACAATTTGGCTGTTTTGCTGTAAATAACCTGCATATAACTTTTTTCAGTGGTATCAGGGTCATTACAGTTCATTAACTGAAGTACCTCACCTTCAGCGATGACATTGGTTGCATCTGCCAAAATTTGCATAACCTGCATATTCTGCAAACCAACCATAAGTTGAAATGAGCGTGTATAGATAAAGTCTCCGACTAGTACACTTGCCGCATTTCCAAACTCTGCATTTGCTGTTGGTTCGCCCCTTCTGAGTGCTGATTCATCAACAACATCATCATGAAGTAAGGTCGCGGTATGAATAAATTCGACGATTGTCGCGAGAGTTATATGCTTGTTGTCATTACAACCGAGCGCACGGGCTGCAAGTAGGGTAAGCATTGGTCTAATGCGCTTTCCGCCACTATTAACGATGTACAAGCCTAGCTGATTTACTAGTGCCACATCTGATTGCATTTGTGCAGAAATAAGTTGATTGACGTCTTGCATGTCATCTGCAATTAACGTCTGGATAGCTTTGATATCCATCTTGCTCCGAGCCAAGTTTAGTAATGATAAAACGCGCGAATTGTACTACAAAAATTACGTAAGCTCGATATTTAGTCATGAATGAGAACAAAAAAACTATTAAATTAATGGTTTGCCTATTTATTGAGCTTAAATGAAGGTGTTTTGTTGCCGTTTCAGAGAGCTAAATTTAAGTGATTTAAAAGCTGATAAATTGGCGAAAAATAACTTTGGTTTATAGGGATTTTTCGATAGACTGTCAAAAAATAGTAATTCGCCCTCATTGTAGCTAATTTTTATGCAAATCTATAAAAATAGGGTTGCGTGAAGTTTCACATTAGCGTAAACTTCGCGCCCTATTGAAGAATATTAAGTTGCGTCGATTTGAGGGCGCACAACGGAGTTAAATATGTACGCGGTTTTCCAAAGTGGTGGTAAACAGCACCGTGTGACTGAAGGTCAAACAATTCGTCTTGAAAAGCTAGACGTTGAGACTGGTGCAGCAGTTGAGTTCGATTCAGTACTTTTAGTTGCTGATGGTGAGAAAATCGAGATCGGTGCACCGTTCGTAAACGGTGGTAAAGTGACAGCAGAAGTTGTTTCACACGGTCGCGGTGAGAAAGTTAAGATTGTTAAATTTAGACGTCGTAAGCATTCTCGTAAGCAGATGGGCCACCGTCAGTGGTTCACTGAAGTTAAAATCACTGGCATTAGCGCTTAATTTTTAGAGGTACAGAAAGATGGCACATAAGAAGGCAGCTGGTAGTACTCGTAACGGTCGCGATTCAGAAAGTAAACGCCTAGGTGTTAAACGTTTCGGCGGCGAATCAGTTTTAGCGGGTAGCATCATTGTTCGTCAACGTGGTACAAAGTTCCACGCTGGTTCTAACGCAGGTATCGGTAAAGACCACACTATCTTTGCAAAATCAGATGGTAAAGTAGTTTTTGAAACTAAAGGTCCTTTAAACCGTAAATACGTTAGCATCGTTGCTGAGTAATCGGTAAAGATTTAGAAAAACCCCGCTACGGCGGGGTTTTTTTTTGTATGTAACTTATTTTAGGTCTTTATCTAGCAACACAACTCTAGTGAGCAGGAAGCTATAGCTTGAGTTATAATTTGCTATCAGACCTCCCAAAACAGAGAGAAACCATGAAGTTTGTCGATGAAGTTGTAATTAGAGCTGAAGCTGGCGACGGCGGCAGTGGCATAGTGTCATTTCGCCGTGAAAAATATGTTCCTGATGGTGGTCCTGATGGCGGTGATGGTGGTGATGGTGGTAGTGTTTATCTCGTTGCAGATGAAAACTGGAATACATTGATTGACTATCAGTTTGAACGATTCCATCGTGCTGAGCGAGGCACCAATGGGCAATCGCGAAACTGTACAGGTAAGAAAGGTGCTGATCTTTTCTTGAAAGTGCCTGTAGGCACGCGTGTTACCGACGAAGACACTGAAGAGTGTCTAGGTGATTTAACACAACATGGTCAAAAGCTCCTTGTTGCCAAAGGTGGTTTTCATGGTTTAGGTAATACGCGTTTTAAATCGAGCGTAAACCGAGCACCAAGACAAAAAACATTAGGCACGCCAGGTGAGGTTCGTAACCTTAAGCTAGAGCTTATGCTACTTGCTGATGTTGGACTGCTTGGTCTACCAAATGCTGGTAAGTCGACATTTATTAGAAGCGTTTCAGCAGCTAAACCTAAAGTCGCTGATTATCCGTTCACAACTCTAGTACCAAATCTTGGTGTGGTTCGTCCTGAAG
>Ga0114932_10003142_pt1 | contig 16516 bp, 11 predicted proteins | sample 2SBtaG_2_FD_87286 | JGI IMG/M metagenome (GOLD analysis project Ga0114932, IMG submission 87286) | Deep subsurface microbial communities from Kolumbo volcano to uncover new lineages of life (NeLLi) - 2SBTROV12_ACTIVE470 metaG | ecosystem: Environmental > Aquatic > Marine > Volcanic ... | reverse complement strand
TTGCCAAAAAAACCCCCATTTAAATAAGATGACACAGATTTTTGAACCTGATAATTCGATGAATTAGTAGGATCCATAAATTTATCAATACGTTGAGCAACATGAGGAAAAAATAAATATGCACCATATATCCCACAAACAAAAATTACTAAAACTAAAAGAAGCCAAGAAAGTTTTATTCCTGCAATAAAAAACAAAGAAAAGGTTGCTATTGTGTTAGTTATAGTCATACCAAAATCTGGCTGTAATAATAATAAAATAGCAATAAGCGCATTAAAAAACACGCATATACAAAAAATTTTAAAATTAATTTTACTTTTTTCATGTGAAAGAATTATTGCAATAAAACAAGTATAAAATGGTTTTAAAAATTCTGATGGCTGCAAAGAAAATCCCATAATATTAAGCCATCTTTTCGCCCCTTTAGTTGCATCTCCAAAAAAAATCACCAATATCAATAAGATGATAGTGACTATAAAACCAATAAAAATAATTCTTCTAATATATTTTTCATTCAATGCTGAAAGAAATAAAATTGTAAAAATTCCAACTAATAAAAAAGCTAATTGCTTTTTCACAAAATAATAATGTGATAAACCTAATTTCTCAGAAACACCGGAACCTGCTGAGGTCAACAAAAGTATGCCTAACAGCATTATAAAAATAATATTTATTAATGCCTTAACGTCTATAGAATTCCACCATGTAAATTTTCTTTTAAAACCAAATTCCAAAATTAGACCTTAAAAATTATCTTTTAAAAATTTACCACCCAAATTTATTCCATCATCATCAATTCCGTGTGCTAGATGCCTTGAAATAAAGTGATTTGTGTCAAACCCATACTTTTTTAACTCCTCAGTAGTAGATAGCATATCCTCAACAGTAACAATGTCATCTTCTTTTCCATGAATTAGCATAATTTTGGTTTTTTTATGCTTATTTCCACATTTCCAATTATTACCAAAGAGTCTTCCAGAATACCCAACCACTAATTTTGGCGTAACCAATGATTGCATTATTAAATATAAGGATAGCATTGTCCCTTGTGAAAAACCTAATAGGCATAAATCATCTTCTGAAAGGTTATATTTATTTAACTGTGCTGAAATAAAATCGACAATATAATTTTCTGCCATTTTCATTTCATTAATCAGAGCATTTTTTGATCTATCAAGAAGACTAAACCATTGCTTGGCTTCACTATTTGGCATTCCCTCAAAATCAAAAGGAGCATCTGGAGAAACAAATAATGCACCAGGTAAAAAGTTTGATAACTCGGGAGATAAATTGATGAGATCATTTTTATTTGACCCATATCCATGCAACATCACAACCAATTTACTTGGAGCAATGTTGGGATTTTTTGCATATTTTGTATATTCTAACATAAGTATTAAATGACAATATTTAATATTTCAGCAAATCATAGCAAGTTATCCCAATAATAACAATAAAGTTGTTTTTTAATTATCTAGCGATCGAACAAAAATTGGACAGGTATTGTGGCAAATTTTGATATATACTAAATACTAAAAAACAGCACCAAGCATTTTCCTTAGATAAGCTAGTTAACTTTGGCTACTAATTTAACTACCCCTACTTTCACACACTACTAAAACTACTATCTAACCACCATCTCTACCCCACCCTTTCAGATTCTGTTGCTCTTGTTGTTCCTTATATTTAGCAACATGAGGACCATCTTTGGCTCCTGTCTTTTCTATATTTTGTGATTTATCAATTTCAGGTTCGTTATTTTTTCCTTGAGCATCGCTATGTATTTTAGGGATAACTATATCATCTTTATTTGGAGTATATGCTGTTGCTTTTTTTGCCCCAGAATATGCCGAATACACTATTGCACCTGTAACTGCCACTGGAAGTGTAAGTGGCAAAGTTGCAACTACCACTATCGCAATTGCTAATTTTTTAAAAAAGTTTTTTACTTTGTCCCCAGTACTTTTGGGAGTTTTTATTTTATTAAAACTAGCAGTCTTCTCAATCAAATCATTAAGTGGATTATCCTTAGATAGCGCAGTTTTAGAATCTGATTTTACACCGTGACACCCAGGAGTCCCACCATTCAATGAAGCTAATTCTTGAGTATGCCCTCCTTTGATTTGTGTGTTCAAATTCTCTCTTGATTGCTCTTCACTGAGTCCTAATTTTTCACTAACTACCTTATTAGTTGCATCAGTTAAACTAATCCCTGTTCTATCTTTACCACTTGCACAATGTATATTTACTTTTCCAATTTTAATTTCAGGAATTTGTGTTTTAATAGAGCCTTTTTCATTATTACATGCAAAGTCTACTGCAAGCATTGAACTTACTAGTTTTAAATTTTGATTTTCTCCATCAAGGATATTATGGGTGTTAATAATCATATCTTTTGCTTCAACTGCATTTTTTAAAGCATTTATTAAATCCTGATTATCCTTTATAGCTTCTATTTGCTCCAAGGCTAAATCTTTATTTGTGCCATTTATTAAATAATCTGAAATATTTTGAAACCCTGGCTTTTGTGCAAGTCCTGCACCTAAATTAATTAAATTCTTATCAAATCCCTGGTTATCATTATTCGCAAAACGTCTCATCCCATTAAACGGAGTAACAGCACAGGAACCACTACCTCTTTCTTTTTGAGCTTTTTGAATTAAATCAGGCGCATCTTTATCAATTTTATTCAAAAAATTTGGCATACCATCTATGATTTGAGGAGAATTCAAAGCATTGTCTGTAATTTCATTACCATTAGGTATAAACGTATCTAATTGACTAAGGTTTTCTTTTGTTTGTTTAAGCCTATCTCCCTTACCATGGAAAGATGGAGTGCCCGTATGCAACACCTCAAGCACCTGCTCCATACTTTTTCCATTCATATCTGAAACAAATACAGATTTTTCATAAGCATTTCTGATGCCAGCAAGTTTTTCTCTGGTCTGAGTTGGCAACATCACATTACCACTTGCTATTTTTCCGGCATAACTTTGTACTAATTCTTTATCAAAATCATTAAGTTTATCATACCAATCAATGCCTAAAACTTCCTTTGCTGTCGACCTGTTAATTTTTTCATATTGCGCTTTTTGCTTTTCTGTAAGACCAAGTAACATGTTATCTGATTCAACAACCAACCTATCCTTATTATCGCCATCTTTTTGCTTTGTTAAAGTTGATGTGTGAAATTGCCTATTATCCATCGATACAAAATCTTTTGCTGAAGTTAATTTTGCTTTGGCATCAGATATCCCTGCATTTTTTAATAAATTTAAAACTTTTGCATTGAACTCTTTTATATCTATTGATTCCTCACTGTTAAGCTTACCTAATTGTTCGTTTAATAACTCATAGATCCCCTTATCATCTTCTTCTATCTCCAAATCTAAAACTTTTTTGGCGCCAATTAATAGGTTGGCAGATTGAATAGCCAAAGATATTTGCTCAGCTTTTTGTGCATCTATTGTATAAGAAGCTTGATTGGTACAATCCCTAATTAAATCATAACTTCCGTCTGCTTTTTGGTATTGCCCCCAAGTGACACCTAATTCCAAATCACGCATTTCCTCAAGCTTTAAAATTAAATCTGCTTCTAATCTTGGATCATCAATCTGCTTTACTAATTCATCATAGCGCTCTTCTTTATTAACTTGAGCCTTATCACTAATATATTTATCAATATTTTCTAATGTAGTTTTTTTATTTTCATTAAGTCGATCATAATTAGTTGGCATAGTAACCCCTCACGCACAATATTTTCTCCCAAGGTATAGAAAAAATTTTATAATTGAAAGATAATTTTTACATAATTTATAATACTACCGTACTAGTTATCAATAAATCTTTTCAGCAATCAATTTTTTCATCTCTTTCAATCCATATAACTTAATAAAAGTTCCAATTCTTGGCCCTTCTTTTGTTCCTAAAAGAATTTCATACAGCAATTGAAACCACTGTTTTAGAGGGATATCATTCTCTTTACTTATCCTATATACCGCATTCTGAATATCCTCTGCATCATCATTCACCGTTTTAAAAGCTTCAAGCAAAAGCTCTAATAGTTTAACTTCTGCATCATTAGGTACTTTATATCTCTTTTTAGGTTTTATAAAATCTTGAAAATAATTGATTGCATAACCAATCATTGAATTAATGTAGTCATGGGTACTATTATCAATATCTTCATTTAGATTCTTAATATATCCCCATAAAACATCTTTGTTGTCCGTATTACAAGCATTTACAAGATTTAACAGTAATGAAAAATTTATTTTGCCAAGATTAATATTGGGCACCTCACTACCATGTATGTAAAATATGGGATTTGATAATCTTTTGTTTATATCAGTTTCATTATTAAATTTCTCAAGATACAGTAAATATTCGTCAAAAGTTTTAGGTATAATATCATAATGTAATTTTTTTGCCTTTTTAGGCGATTGATACATAAAAAGTTTTAAACTTTCTTCATTACCATACTTTAACCACTCATATATCGATAACCCATTACCTTTAGATTTAGAAATTTTTTGACCATTTTCGTCAAGAAACAATTCATATGACATCTGGTGTGGAGGATTTTTCCCTAGTACCTTGCAAATTTTATTATAAATTTCTGCATTTGCTTGAATATCCTTTCCATAAATTTCATAATCTACATCAAGTGCTGCCCATCTCATTGCAAAATCTGGCTTCCATTGTAACTTACAGTTACCATCTAGAATGCTCACTGTAACAGTATCACCATCTTCATCAATATACGTAATAGTATTGGATTTAACATCTTTATCTATAATTTTTACTTGCAACACCTTTCCCGTTTTTTTACAAATGGGTAAAAAGGGGCTGTATGTCTCCTGCCTATCCTTTCCAAGTGTTGGAAGCATGATTTTAATTATATCATCATATTTTTCCAAAACTTTTATTAAATAATCATTGAATTTGCCAGACTTATAGCATTTTGTAGCACTAATAAATTCATATTCAAAATTAAACTGATCTAAAAATTCTATTAATTTTGAATTCATATAATCCCCATAACTTTCGCACTTCTCAAATGGATCAGGGATGACTGTTAAGGGTAAACCAATATATTGGCTATATTTTTCTTTATTAGGAATATTATCAGGCACTTTTCTAAGTGCATCCATATCATCTGAAATACAAAATAATTTAGTTGGAATATCAGATAAATATTCAAATGCTTTCCTAACCATATTAGTTCTAACTACCTCTCCAAAAGTACCAATATGTGGTAATCCAGAAGGACCATACCCCGTTTCAAATAAAACATACCCCTTGTGTGGCATAGAATTATTAATTCTATCTAATATCAGTTTTGCTTCTTTAAAGGCCCAAGAGTTAATATTATCGTAATCTGGCATTATATGGCTCTATATTAAATTTGTCTAACCATCTTATATAAAACAAAATGAAACACAAGTACATCTAAAACTACGTAATGCATATATAAATGGTTATATGAAATTGATTAAGCGATGCTAAATTCACTTTATTCTGGACATAAAATCAAGTTATTGCTATAAATTATCTCAGTTGGGGACTTTAGCTCAGTTGGTTAGAGCACGCCGCTCATAACGGTGCGGTCGTAGGTTCAAGTCCTACAAGTCCCACCACTTCTCAAATAAAAGGCCTAAATCTTAGCGTTTATAGTGCCTGATTTTTTGGTCCTTATGCATCATCATTTAATTTTCTATTCAGAAGCTGTTATAAAACTCCCTATTCTAATTTGAGTAGAACCAAATTTAATGGCTGTTTCAAAATCCGCACTCATTCCCATACTTATTTCACTTATTTTATGCTCCTTTGCGATTTTATTCATGTAACCAAAATAAAAAAATGCTGGACCACTAATTGGTGGCACACACATTATACCAGTAATATTCGTCACATCGTTATTGATTTCATTAAAGACCTTATCAAAATCCTTTAACATTACTCCATTTTTATGAGGTTCATTACCAATATTGATTTGAAGAAATATTTGTATCTTCTTACCTGTTCTCGATGCCTCATCAATTACTTTGTATGCCAACTCAACAGAATCTATAGTTTCTATAACATCAAACAGTTTAACTGCCTTTTTTATTTTATTAGTTTGTAATTTTCCAATTAAATGAAGCTTAATATTTGAATGTTTTTCTTTAATATCAGTCCATTTGTTTATAGCATCTTGAACTTTATTTTCACCAAAAATTCTTTGTTTAGTATTTATAATAATATGCTCAATTTGATCTTGTTCTAGGTTCTTTGAAACTAAAAGAAGTTTCGATTTACCTCCATATTGCTCATTATATTCATCAACTTTTCGAATCAATATTTTATAATTTTGCAATAACACTTCACTACTTTGCATGAATTATTATAGGATAAATTTATTTAAATCCTCTGCAATATTAACTGAAGATAAATTTTTCTCAACAAACTTAGAGTCTATAGTTATTGTTTTGTTTTTTATTTCATCAGCAGTAAAACTGACCTCTTCTAAAATTTTTTCAAGTAAAGTGTATAATCTTCTAGCACCAATATTTTCTATTTCATCATTGATTTGCGCAGCATACTTGGCAATGCTTTTTAACCCACTTTCAACAAATTTTAAATTCACTCCTTCTGTTTTGAGTAAAGCACTGTACTGTTTTGGTAATGAATTTTCTGGCTCTTTTAATATTTTTAACAAATCTTCCTTAGACAATGGAGATAACTCCACTCTTATTGGAAGCCTACCTTGCAATTCTGGTAATAAATCAGATGGTCTAGCTAAATGAAATGCTCCAGAAGCTATGAATAATATATGATTTGTTTTTATAGCCCCATATTTTGTACTCACTATTGTACCTTCAATTAATGGTAACAAATCACGTTGCACACCTTCTCTATTCACCTCATTCCGTTTATTTACTCCACCCCCTGCAATTTTATCAATTTCATCTAAAAATACAATTCCATCTTCTTCAGTGATTTTTATTGCTTTATCTAAAATTAATTGCTCATCAACTAATTTTTCTGTCTCTTGCTTGATTAGATGTTTAATAGCTTCTGATACTTTCAATTTTATTAATTTTTGTTTTTTTGTACCAAAAGTTTTTCCCAGCATATCCCCAATATTTAGCATACCCATCTGACTTCCAGGCATACCAGGTATATCAAATGTTGGAATTTGTGAGTTTTGATTGGGTGATTCAGTAATTGAAATTTCTACTTCCCTATCATCTAATTCTTTGGCATCAAGCTTTTTAAAATATAACTCTTTTGTTTTTTCTGAAGCATCTTTACCAACCAAACTATCTACTAATTTCAATTTAGCTTCGTAAAATGCTTTGCTAGCTACTTCTGCATTAAATTCTTCTCTAACCATCTTTATTGTAATATCGAGTAAATCTCTAATTATTGAATCTACATCACGACCTACATAACCTATTTCTGTAAATTTTGTAGCTTCAATTTTTATAAAAGGAGATTTTGAAAATTTAGCCAGCCTTCTCGCAATTTCCGTTTTACCAACACCAGTGGGGCCAACCATTAATATGTTATGCGGGACTATTTCATCCCTCAAACCATCAGCCACTTGTTTCCTACGCCATCTATTCCTTAAAGCTATAGAAACCGCTTTTTTTGCTTGATTTTGACCCACAATAAATCTATCAAGTTCTGCAACTATTTGCTTAGGAGTTAACTGTGTCATATTTTTATCAATTTATTTTGGAGCTATGATAATAGAAATATTCTTTCCTTCTTTTTTAACATCTAGCTCGATTTTAGCAAAATCCAAGGCCTCTGCCTTAAACTTTTCAATAACATTCATCCCCACATCTTCATGCACTATTTCTCGTCCTCTAAAAAATAACGTAACTTTAACCTTATTACCATCACCAATGAATCTTTTAGCATTATTTAATTTAACATTAAAATCTCCAATAGCAATATTTGGTCTAAGTTTGATCTCCTTTATTTCTACTGTTTTTTGCTTTTTCTTAGACTCATGAGATTTTTTTCTTAGCTCATATTTATATTTTCCAAAATCTAAAATTTTACAAACCGGAGGCTCTGCATTAGCTGAAATTTCTACTAAATCCAACTTTCTTTCTTTAGCTAAGTCTAGACCTTCTTCGATTTTCACTATTCCCAACATTTTTCCATCACTGTCTACAAGGCGTATTTCCCTAGAATCAATGTTTGAATTAATTTTTATACTAATAGATTTTTTTGATATAACTAGCTCCTTTTATGTTTAATTTCATCTAACAATTTATCAACAAAATGACTTAACTCAAGTACTTCTTGATGTTTATCACCTAATTTTCTTACTGACACAAGTTTATTGTCTTCCTCTTTTTTTCCTAAAACAACAATAATTGGTATTTTACTAAGAGAATGTTTTCTAATTTTATAGGTAATTTTTTCATTGTCCAAATCAGCTATATGCCTAATTGAATTCTTTTTTAATATTTCTGAAACATTTTTAGCGTAGGCTGAAAGATCATCAGTTACTGTAACAATTGCAACCTGAATAGGTGCAAGCCAAATTGGTAAATTACCAGAATAGTGCTCCAGCAAAATCCCTAAAAATCGCTCAATTGAACCAAATAACGCTCTATGAAGCATTGCTGGTCTATATTTTTTTCCATCTTTATCAACATAATTTGCATCTAGTCTTTCTGGCAAGTTAAAATCCACTTGTAGGGTTCCTAATTGCCAATCTCTCCCTATCGCATCCCTAAGAACAAATTCCAATTTTGGACCATAAAAAGCCCCTTCTCCCTTATTCAAAGTATAAGGCAAATTCTGTTGCTTAACAGCATTTAACAATGCTTTTTCCGATTCATCCCAAACCTCATCTGAACCAATTCTTTTATCTGGTCTATCTGAAAATTTTACTTTAACATCTTCAAAACCAAAATCCTTGTATATCTCTTTGATTAATTTGCAAACATTGATGCATTCTTCAGTCATTTGCTCATTTGTACAGAAGATATGTGCATCATCTTGAGTAAATGCCCTAACTCTCATCAAGCCATGTAATGCTCCTGAAGGCTCAAATCTGTGCACCTTGCCAAATTCCGCCAATCGTAGCGGTAGATCTCTATAACTCTTAATACCTTGATTATATACTTGAACTCCACCTGGACAATTCATTGGTCTCACCGCATATACCTTATCTTCATCTACAGTGCTTGCAGTGTACATATTCTCTCTAAACTTCTCCCAATGCCCAGATAATACCCAAAGCTTTTTATCCATTATCTCTGGAGTACTTATTTCGAAATAGCCATTATCGTTTTGCTTATTTCTTATATAATCAATTAGCCTTTGAAATAAATTCCATCCTTTTGGATGCCAAAATACTGAACCTTGCGCCTCTTCTTGAAAATGAAATAAATCAGATTGTTTACCTATCTTCCTATGGTCTCTTTTCTCTGCTTCTTCCAGCATAGTTAAATATTGTCTTAATTGCTTTTTATCAGACCAAGCAGTTCCATATATTCTTTGTAACATTTCATTTTTGCTATCACCTCGCCAATAAGCTCCAGCTATCTTCATTAATTTAAAAGCTTTAACTACCCCAGTAGTTTGGGAGTGAGGTCCTCTGCACAAATCAGAGAAATTACCTTGGGTATATATAGTGATTTCGTTATCGTGAGGGAAGGCATTGATAATTTCAACTTTATATTTTTCCCCTTGAGCTTGAAAAAAATCAATAGCTTCATCTTTTGTCACAACCTTTCTAGTAATCGCAAGATTTTGATTAATAATTTCTTGCATTTTTTCTTCAATTTTTTCTAAATCCGACTCATTAAACGGTTTAACATTTGCAAAATCATAATAAAATCCATTTTCAATGACTGGACCAATTGTAACCATAGCTTTTGGATATAACTCTTTTACGGCTTGTGCAAGTATATGAGCAGCATCGTGCCTAATTATATCTAACCCCTCTGGAGAAGAAGAAAATATAAAATCTATTTCACTATCCTTATTTATCACAGTTGATAAATCTTTAATTTCATCATTGATTTTTATTGCAACACAATTATGCCTTAAACTTTTATCAATTTCCTGAAGTAAATCTAACCCTGATATTTCATGATTATATTTTTTAATATTTTTATTTAGCTTGATTTCAAACATTAAATAGTGTTCTTATTTTTTAAATTATAGATATAATGTGTATTATATGAAAAAATTTCAATTACCACTAGCACTATTTTTTATTTTAATTGTAGCTTATGCATTTGGAGACTCTGTACCATTAGTTATTAAAGAACTATTTTTGAGCATAAGCCTCATATTAAAATCAATTTTATTACTGTTATTACCCTTTATTATCTTTTCTTTCATCACAAGCAGTCTGCTATCACTAGAAGGAAATATTATAAAATTTACAGGCCTTTTAATTTTATGTATATTCATTTCTAACAGCATTGCAATATACACTGGCTACTTTGTTGGCACTACGTTTTTAGATTTCTTGGTAACTGAAAACAATAATACAGGCAATGATAATATATTAATGCCTCTTTGGGATATAAATATTCCACTCATCATCACTAATGATCAAGCATTGTCTGTGGGCTTTATTTTCAGCATCATATTTTCCTTTAAAAGAAATAAAAAAGTTGAAAATTTTACAAAAACAATGAGTAATATTTCAACAAAATTTCTTAAAAAGTTTTTTATTCCAATATTACCTTTATTTGTACTTGGTTTTGTAATCAAGCTTCAGTATGAAGGTGCACTAGAGAATGCAATAAAAGTTTATGGCAAAGTTCTTTTAGTCATTGTAATCACTCAAATCTCATATTTATGTTTATTCTATTTTACTGCTTCAAAATTTAACATAAAAAAATGCTTAATGTATTTTAAAAATGTCTTTCCAGCGGCTTTTACTGGATTTAGCGCAATTTCAAGTGCAGCTTCAATGAGTGTATTACTAATCTCAATGGAAAAAATATTTAAGAATAAATCCACATTATACAAAGCTATAGTTCCTGCTGTAATTAATACTCACACCCTTGGTAGCGCTATAGGTGTTACAATATTAACATTTGCAACAATAAAAACATTTAATGCGCCAATGCCTACATTTGAATCTTTTGTAATTTTTGCATTCTTTTATGCACTTTCAAAATTTGCAGTTGCGGCTGTGCCAGGTGGCGTTCTATTAATTGTAGCTCCTTTGCTTGAAAAATATCTAGCTTTTTCATCAGAAATGATAGGAGTTATAACAGTTGTGTATTTATTATTTGACCCTTTTGGAACAGCAACCAATGTCACAGGTAACGGGGGCTTTACAATAGGCTTTACTAGAATTTTTAATTTTTTTCATAAAGGCAAAAAATAATTTGCAGCATTTTATATTACTGTGATTGCTAAAATAATTAATTTCTACATTAGCAACACACCGCATTGAACCCTTTTCTAATGCATATGCATCTCTATAAATCCCCGCGTACATTTTCACTATATTCAGATAACACTTCTGTTGGATTTTCACAGAAAAATTGAGATTCATCATATAATTTTTCTAATGTCCTTATATCTTGTTTTTTATCAGCAATTTTATTAGCAAGTGCCGTAAAAAGCTTTTCATTTTCATCTATATACTTAAGAGTACAAGCAATCATTTTATTATAATTATCTAGGTCCTTACGTTTATTCTTATTATATAATGAGTATTGAATTTCTGAAGGAACTGTGAGATCTAATTTATAAAATTCTTTGTAAACATGTTTTAAAAAATTATCAAATACCGGCTTTGTTATTTGCTGAGAAATGTTTATATAATCTTGAGCTTGGAGAAGAATATGTTGCTTATCAAAATTTGCTAATATTTTTTTAGAATCTTGAATAGTAGTTCCAATAGATATAATAAAAAAGTCATTTATACTTGTGTTGGTAACCTTGCTTATATATGGCAATGAAACAAAAAGAGGAGATGAAGTAATTATGGCACCATCGTAATCTATAAGCTTTTCTTGATCTTCTAAAATAGTAGTTTTTTTTGAAAAAAGTGGTGGTATAGCAGAAGAAGCTACTACAGCATCTTTTAAATAAAAATCTTTTTTAGGGTCAGATCTTGCCTCATAAGTATTCCAAATACGTGGGACGTCATTTTTAATATCATATGATATTATATTAATTGGAATTATAGTTTTACTCAATTCTAAATTTGCTACATTCTTATTTGCATCTGCTTCTTGAAAGAGGATTTTTTCAAACTCCTGACTTGATACTATATAATCTTTTACTCCTGCAAATAACAACAATTTATTCCATGTAGTATTTTTAGAATTTAAATCCTCAGATCCTTTAGTAAAAAATTTATAACAATCATTAAGGGAATATTTTGGTTTTTTAGGATTTTTATCTGACGGAATAACTAAACATGAACCTACTATAGAACCTGAAGAAACTGCCGTAACAGTATCAAAATATTCTATAAATTCTTTGTCCGGATTGAATTTCTTTAGTTCTTTTTCAAGTTTAAGAGCTATGGTTAATGATATAACACTTTTTTGTGAGCCACCGCTAAAAGCTAATACTTTCAATTTCTTTTTACTATTCCAAAACATAAAAACTACCATAACAATTCTACAATCTAAGGTAGCTGTTTAACGAATAAAGTCAATACATATCTTTTTACTTAAACTTGATTATCTATACATAAGATGATCTGCATAAAAAGTGTTAAGCTTTTATTACAAAAATATATACTGCACTACATAATCTTAAATTTATAAATCAGCCTATACAAAACTTACATCTTCATATTCAGATAATACTTCTGCTGGATTTTCACAATCAAAAGTAGATTTCTCATAAAGCGCTTCTAGTTTTTCAAGATTTTGTTTTTTTCCAGCAATTACATTAGCCAATGCACTAAAAAATTCTTTAGATAAATCTATGTATTTATTTGTACAAGCCATCAGCTTATTGAAATCTAAGCTATTTTCTTTACTTGCTTCATCATATATAGCATGTTGAATTTCTAATGGTACCGAAAAATCTAATTTATAAAATTGTTTTACAAATGCTTTAATTAATTTATCAAATGGCTTTTTTTGAATTTGGCTAGAAATTTTGTAAATATTATAAATATTTTTTATAAATAAGCTGTTATCCATATTCGCAAGTACATGCTTCGCATTTCCAATTGTGGTACCAATAGAAATAATCAATAATTCTTCTTTTGAAATGTTACTCTCTTGATTAAAAATATGCGGCAAAGCCATAGGAAGTGGGGAATCTGCAATTAAGCCTCCATCATAATCTTTTAACACATTGTCTTTTGTCTTTGTGATTTTAGAATCAAAAAGACCTGGATAAGATATACTGGCTTTAACAGCATCTTTTAAATAAAAATCCTTTTTTTTGTCAGATTTAGCATCAAGGGTACTCCATACGCGTGAAGCAACATTATCAATATCATAAGATACTATATTAATGGGAATTATAGCCTGACTTAGTTTAATATTACCACACATATTATCTATAAACACCACATCTTCATCTGTGAGTATATGATTTTTAAGCCCTATAATTAATGAAATCTTATCCCAATTATTAATATTAGAATTAATAGAGTTTAGATCTTTATTAAAATTTTTTATACATTCATCAAGTGTAAACTTTGGTTTTTTAGGATTTTCACCTGATGGAACTATAAGACATGCGGTAATTATAGAACCTATGGAATTTCCTGTAACTACATCAAAATATTCTATAAGATTTTTTTCAGGATTTATTTTTCTTAAATGATCTTCCAGTGCTTTTGCAATTCTAATTGAGACTTCACCCATTTCAGCTCCACCACTAAAAGCTAATATTTTTAATTTCTTTTTACTATTCCAAAACATAAAAACTACCATAACAATTCTACAATCTAGAGTAGTTGTTTAATAGGTAATGTCAATACATATAATCTTTCGCTAAATTGATATATCTATTTTTGGATACACTGATATAATCTACTTCTTCTTTTTTTAGCTTTCGTAAAAATTTTGCTGGCACACCCGCCCATAATTCATTCTCTTCTACTGTTTTATTATTAGTCACCAAGGCTCCAGCTGCAACCATAGAATAAGATTTAATTTGTGCATAGTCCATAATGGTTGAATTCATACCAATAAATGAATGATCATGCAGTGTACAGGCATGAATTAAAGCTTTATGACCAATTGTTACACCATCACCAATTATTGTTGGTCCATTATTAGTTCCAACATGTATTACTGTGCTATCTTGGATGTTAGTCCCCTGACCGATTCGTATATGATTCACATCACCTCTTATAACACAGTTATACCAAACACTTGATCTACTACCAATTACTACATCACCTATAATCACTGCATTTTGTGCAATAAATGCGTCATCAGCTATTTTAGGGAGTTTACCTTTATATGGTAGAATAGTTGCCATTAACTTTTTTTCTTTCTTTTTGTAACTTTAGGTTTGTAATTATCAATGAGCTCTATTGCCTCGCTGAGGTCAATATTAATTTTATCGATATTTTTTAAAGCATAGAATTTTTTATTACATTCTAAATATGGACCATATCTGCCAATTTTAACAAATATATCTTCATTAATAGAAGGATGCTTTCCTATAACTTTCGGTAAATCTAATAAGCTAGATGCAAATGCTAAACTAATATTTTCATGTGGATATTTTGCTGGAAGTGACGCACGTTTTTTCTTCCCATCTTCTTCTTTCTCTAAATAAAAACCATAAGGGCCCTTTTTAAGTAAAATATTAACTTGAGTTTTTGCATCTACTCCTAAAAGCTTTTCATTATTACTGGCACTTTCCAAAGGCTCATCACCAAATAATGCTCTTTTATAATTACATTCTGGATAATTTGAACAACCTATAAATGCTCCAAATTTACTTGTTCTTAACCCTAGCTTACCATCTTTACATTTATTACATTTTCTTAAATTATCAATACTCTCTTCACTGTCAGATTTAAAAATATAATCTGCTAACAAACTTTCTACCTCATTAATGATTTCCATATTTTTTATTTCCAAAACCTCGTTGGATGTGCTTTTAAATAGAGACCAAAAATTTGTTAATACATTTTTCCAATTTTTCTTCCCATTCGCTATATCGTCTAAGTCATTTTCCAAATTTGCCGTAAAATCATAATCTATATACTTGTTAAAAAACTTATTGAGAAAAGCATCCACTAATCTTCCTTTAGATTCTGGTATGAAGCTTTTTTGTATAATTTTAGCATATTCCCTTTCGATTAGTATAGAGATAATTTTAGGGTATGTAGAAGGCCTCCCTATTCCTAGCTCCTCCATTCTTTTTACAAGACTTGCCTCAGTATATCTTGGTGGAGGTTGTGTAAAATGTTGGTTAGGAATTACTTTATTAAGCTTTAAGTCATCACCTTCTTTAAGTTTTGGAATTTTATTTTTATTTTCACCTTGCTCATCATCCTGCCCTTCCTTATAAACCTTATAAAATCCGTCAAAAATAAGTGTAGAGCCTACAGATTTAAAAATATTATTACCTGTCTCAGATGATATTTCTACAGCAACTGATTCTAATTTTGCATTAGCCATTTGACTTGCAACTGTTCTCTTCCAGATTAGCTCATATAATCTGTATTGATCATTATCTAAAAATTTTTTTACATTACTAGGGCTATTTTGAAAATCTGTTGGTCTAATTGCTTCATGAGCTTCCTGAGCATTTTTAGATTTGGATTTATAAACAATAGGGGCTGCAGGCAAATAATTTGGACCATAATGATTTTTTATATGAGAAACAATATTTTTAATAGCTTCTTTTGATATTGTAACACCATCTGTTCTCATATAAGTAATTAACCCTGTCACTTCCCCATTAATTTGAATGCCCTCATAAAGCTTTTGAGCAATCAACATTGCTTTTTGCGCAGTAAAATTTAACTTTCTAGAAGCCTCCTGTATTAAAGTTGAAGTGATGAATGGAGCTGTAGGCTTTCTATTAATTTCTTTTTTCTTGATTGAAGAGACTTTATATTTTAATTTTTCAACATTCTTTATTATTTCCTTGGCATATTTTCCATCAGATATGCTAAGTTTCTCAATTTTTTTACCATTATATGTATGAAGCATAGAATCAAAATTAACTTTGTCATCATTTTGAAATATACCATCTATTGACCAATATTCTTGTTCTTTAAATTTATCCCTTTCATTTTCTCTTTCACATAACAACTTTAGAGCAACAGATTGCACCCTTCCCGCAGATTTACTCCCTGGCAATTTTCTCCATAAAACAGGTGATAAGGTAAATCCTACCAAATAGTCTAAAGCTTGCCTTGCTTGTTGTGCCTGTATCAAATCTTTATCTAGCTCTCTTGGATTTTCTATAGCATTTATAACTGCACTTTTCGTTATTTCGTGAAATACAATACGTTTTATTTCAACATCTTTATTAACGGACTTTTTACTTTTCATTGCTTCTAAAACATGCCAAGAAATAGCTTCTCCTTCTC
>Ga0114932_10003137_pt1 | contig 16552 bp, 15 predicted proteins | sample 2SBtaG_2_FD_87286 | JGI IMG/M metagenome (GOLD analysis project Ga0114932, IMG submission 87286) | Deep subsurface microbial communities from Kolumbo volcano to uncover new lineages of life (NeLLi) - 2SBTROV12_ACTIVE470 metaG | ecosystem: Environmental > Aquatic > Marine > Volcanic ... | reverse complement strand
GTGACGTCGAACAGGAACTTCAGCGCAGACCGGTAGACCCCGAGTGTTGCGGGCTTTCGCCCGTGTTGATGCAGGTTCAGGAGGAAGGCCCGCACATGTTCCGCGCCGAGGTTCGCAGGACATTCACCGTGGAACTCAGCGAACAGACGTGCCGTGGCGATATATTGGCCTTGAGTTCGCTCGGAGAGCCCCCGCAACTGCAGGTCGGCAATCATCTTCGCGCGCAATCGAGTCATCACATTCTCTCATCGGGGCCGGTTTTGATAGGCGTGGCCCCGATGAGGGATGTCTTGCTCAGCAGCCGATCCGCATCGGTCAAACAGCCTCTTGCCATGTGCTGCGCGTCAGCTGGAACGGATCGCATCCAGCAACACGTCTCAACCCCCGACAGCTACCGCGCAGCGGTTCCGTTCAACGCTCACAGGTTGGCTTGCATGGCGCCTTTGGCGCCATGTCGGGCCATACCAACGTTAGCCGAGGGCGCTTCGAGGAGGACGAGTTCGGTTCGCCCCTGGAACGGCCTCCCGCCCGTGATGCCGGACGAATCGATTCCGCCTGGAGCAGTCCGTTGCGGCCAGCGAGAGGCGGTGGGGTCGATGGCTTCAGCCGCCTTCGATCCGTGCCGCCGAGTCCGCCAACGTCCAGGGAGACATGCGCCACGGCCTGTGAGCCGCTTCCGCCGTGGGCGTGGTCGCCGCCTTCGATCCGTTCCACCGTGTCAGCCAACGTACAGGGAGACATGCGCTTCGGCCTGTGAGCAGATTCCGCCGTGGGCGTGCTCGCCGCCTTCGATCCGTTGCGTCGTCTCAGCCAACCTCCATGGAGACGTGCGCCGGAAGGGTACGGCGCGATTCTGTCACCCGCACTTTGGCGCAGGAACAGGAGAACGCGCGCGCTTCGCCCCCGAATGGGCTGCCGCCATAGAGGCCACGAGATTCAGCGGCTCCAGTACCATTCGGCAAGTGAGATCGGGTCTGCTCTGAGGCAGCCGAGGCCGCCCCGACGACCGAGCGATGTGACAACGTTCGGATACTGCGCGGAATAGCGATTACGCAATCTGTAGCCGCTGGTCGTCGCAATACATGTGGCGACCGACCGGCCCGAGGCCGAACATGAGCTACAAGTCGTGCATTCTCGCGGTACCCACGGAGCGAGTGTCCGCTGAGGAATTGCTGCAGGCCATCCGGGCGGAACTCGCGAGACACTTCGAGCAAATGGCGCCAGTCTTGAAGCAGCTGCCCACCGCCGCGCACGTGCTGATGAACTCGCCGGAGGAGGCCGAGGCCTGCGGTCTGCGGTTCTTCGCCGTCGGGATCGACGGGTACAAGACCGAACGCTCGTTCTTCGACTACGCGGGAGGCGGGGCCCTGCCACTGGTGAAGATTCAGCACGACGATCAGCACGGCATCTACCTCTTTGAGACGCACCACCTACCTGCGAAGCGGTCAACCTGGCTGATGAGTGATGGGCCCTACCTTGGCGGCCATGTGAAGAAGTTCGCCGCCGTGGACTATGCGCAAAAGGGCTACACGAACGAGGACCTCCAGCGGCTGAACCGGAAGACTGAGGACACCCTGACTGGTGCGGAGTACCGTGCTGTGGCGGAGTACAGCAACGCGGTGCAAATCGCACTCAGGAAGTACTTCCCGCGGGCCGTCGGCACGGGCTATCTCGACATCCTCCGGAACGAGACCGCAATGATGGGCTTCGGCGGCGAGGGTGGTAGTGAGCTTTCGGACGTGGCCGTCCCGAGGCCGCAAGAGTGGAGCAACCTGATCTACTCCGCCCCGAGCAAGGCGGATTGGAAGAAGGCGAAGTTGCGACGTCGAGTGTATTGATTTGGCGGATGGTAGGCGCGATTTGCGGTGGACCGGGCCAACCTTGCAAGCCATTCTCGGCAGCGAACCTAGTGAGATCACAGCGGCAATCCCCTCCACCTCTGCCCGCCGCGCTAACGCTAAATAGGCTGTTCCACCTAATCCTTGGCGCCCGGCACTCGATTTGCCCGCAGACCCGCAACCCGCCGATTTCTAGCTCAGCACCCAACGGAATTCGGGTAGCGCGAGCGCAACCTAATCCTTGTCTTCGAACAGCCGAACCAACGGCCTGCGAACGCCGGATGCGCCCTTAAACAGCACGTGTAGGTAGATCATGGTGGTCGGGACGCTCTTGCGACCTATGAGCCGCTGCGCGGTGCGAATGCGGGCGCCGTTCTCGATCCGCGGTCGGTGCCGCCGGCGCCAACCCGACCGGGCACTGCCAAAGAGACGGGATGCTGGAATGCCCCAGTGCCATGCCACGATCGTCTTGCGCCTGGGCGGCGCGATCCATCGTGTGGGGCAGGCTGACCCAGCCGGCGAGGTCGTGCGCTAGCCCAGCAGCGGACGCAGGATGCTGGTGACACCCAAGATGCTCAGCAGGCCCACCGCGGCCATCTGAGCGTTGTCGGTGTCCCACTCTGCCGTGGCCCACAGAGCCAGGCGCGAGCCGGCGATCACGCACGGAGCGGCGGCCACTCCCAGCAGCGCACCCGCGGGGGCGATGTTGCCGAATCGCCACCACAACGCGAACAAGATGATGGGGCTGGCGGTCAGGAATTGTGTCCAGATGAACGCCCGGAATTTCTCTTTGGGCCACGCGTGAGACAGCGCGTAGAACACCATGGGTGGTCCACCCATGGCGATCATGCCACCGAGAAATCCGGTGAGTGAACCAGCCACCCCGCCCCACCAGAAGGGCACAGACACCCGGGGAGTCGGCTTTGCCACTTGGCGGAACACGAGCGCCGCCAAGATGGACACCCCCACGGCTTGCTGAACGGGCTCCTTTCCGAGATCGGCCAGCAGACCCATGGCCAGCACGCCCAATGGAATCGTGGCGCACTGAAATCCCGCAATCGGCATGGAGTGCCGCAGGTCAATGTGCTCGCGGTAGAGCCAAAGCCCCGATGTCATCTGGACAGCGGCCGCGCCCATGACCATCGACACGCACTCGGGCAGCGTGAATCCGACCCACAACAGCAGCGGCACGGACATCATGCCCATGCCAAAGCCGACACTGGCCTGCAGAGATGCGCCGATTCCGAGGATCAAGAACGCGGCGGCGATGGTGGGAAGCGTCACTGGGCAGTCGCCTATTAGAGTGAGGCCATGCTTGCACTGCTGCTGTTTGGCACCGCCCATGCCGAGGACCTGGCCTACAACCCAGAGTTGCCGATCGAATGGTGGATCGACGGTTCACCGACCTGCTGCGCATCGGACGAAGAAGTCGCTGAAGAGCTGGGGGCGGCGTGGGCCGAGTGGCAAGCCGCCGCACCCTGTGCCATCTCCAGCACGTTCATGGGCCACGCCGACGGTCTGACTGCGGGCCAGAGCGGCTTCGCGTTTGGCGAAGGCGCAGAGCTCTCGGTCGCAGCGACCTCCACCGACGTCGCCCTGAATCTCGGAGCCGACAATGCGTGGGCCACCGAAGCCGCCATCACCGGCGGCAGCTGCACCAACGCATGGAGCCTGCACCACTACGGGGTTCAGCTCATCGGGTCCGCATTCGGCGCCTGGGACTTCGAAGACATCGAGTACATCGAGACGTGCACAAGCGGTGTGGATGGCATCTCCGACGACGCTGCGGATCGGCTGATCGCGACGCTCTCGTTGCGCAATACCCACGCCAACTGGCGCTGCTCGCACGAGCTGCTCCCAGACGATCCCAACACCATCGCTGTGGGCTCGGTGCCGTTCAACCTCGCCTGCGCGTCCAATCCCGTCGGGGCTGTCCCCGTCCGCACTGAGTGGGACTTCGGCGACGGCGGCACCAGTGACCAGCTCGACCCCGACCACGAGTACACCGAGCCCGGCACCTACTCCATCGAGGCTTGCCACACCTGGGAAACCGAAACCTGCGGAGAACAGACCCGCTGCACAATACGCGAGGCCTATGTGGTGGCCTGCGCACCCGCCGAGGCCCTGTTCACCGTCGAGCACGACCGCGCCCTCACCTGGACGCTGCTCAACGAGACCGACCTCGACACCGGCTACGGATGCATCTCATCAGCCCAGTGGGATGTGTTTGATGAGGAGGGAGAGCGCGTGTGGACGTCGCCTGCTTGGCAGAGCGACATCACCTTTCCCGAGCCTGGCACCTACCGGGTCGTGCTGAACGTGGGCGGCTTCGCAGGCACCGCTGCCAGCGAGCTGTTCGTCGAGGTTGGCAAGAGCGGCAGCCCCGGATGCAACTCTTCTGGAACCCCGGCGTTGTTTTGGGTGTCAGCACTCGTGCTGCTCTTTCGCCGGCGAAAAACGGTGCAAGCGCTGCACCGACTTGCACGGTAAGGCATTGCGATGGGTCCCCTTCTCCTTACGCTCTTGGTTCTGAGCGGCGCTGCTCGCGCTGAACGCGACATCTACGTCGAGGTTCGCGGCTTTGACAGCGAACAGCAGCTGCTCAAGACGGTGCGTGTCGTGCCCGATGGCGACCGCTCTCGCTACTACGTCAACTCCATGGGCAAGTGGGTCGAGACCCAACGCCGCTTGGACAATGGCGACTCCCGACCCCTCGAAGTCGGCGATGTCTACAGCGTCTTCGTCACCGCTCCCGGCTACCAGGGCAAGCGGGTCGAGACCGTGTTGCAGTCTCCGGGCTCACCCCTCGATGTCGAGCTCGAGCGCCTGCGCAATCCCGCACTCGGATGCTTGGCCGGACACTCCCTCGATGACGATGTCGGCCCGTTGACCAAGTGGGCCACCTACGAGCTCGAGCGGGCATCGATGACCTACCAGGGCGCGGCCTATACCGAGCGCGTCAGCTGCCTGCGCGCCACCCTGGCGGTGGCATGGCACAAACACTGGGAACAGCTCGAGCTCGAGCGCGTCGCCGGAGCCGATGACCAGCGCCACCACGACCGCCGGCGCTTGGCATGGACCCGTGCCAAGACCGCTTCCGAGGAGTGGCTGGACTGGAACCGCACCGCTGGCCTGCCCACCGGCATGGCGACATCTTGGTGTGACTCCACGACCGCTCGGCCCTGCCGATAGAGCAGCTAGCCATCACGGCGGGGCTTGAGGGTCAATCGCGCCAAGAACAAGCCACACCGGGTATTCTCTAGCCATGCTCTCGCCACTGATGCTGGCATCCTTCGCTCTGGCCGACACCTTTACGGTGCCGAGCGCCATGACCATGCAGGACGCGTTGATCGCCGCGGGCACCGGCGACACGATTGAGATCGATGACGACCTGCTCGACCAGCTGATCACCATCAGCGACATCGGGCTGACCATCAAAAAGGCGGACACCGCGGTGGGGCGGCCCATCATTCGCGCAAGCGGGTCGGGCATCTTCATTGTTGGTGGCAGTCACACCACCTTCCAAGGCCTCGAGATTCAAGGCCCGACCGCCGGAGGACGGGCAATCGTCACGGCCGCCGGGGGCGCGAACATCACCCTCAATGACGTCATCGTGCGCGGCGGAAAGCCTGCGCTCGGCGATGGCGGCGGCATCTTCATGGGCACGATTGGAACGCTCACGATCACGGACAGCCAGTTCATCGACAACCACACGACAGAGCTCGGCGCCCGCGGCGGCCACATCTTTCATGGGGGTGCCGGAGCAGTCAACATCAGCGGCACGACATTCGACAACGGAAGTGCCGACGAAGGCGGAGGCCTGTGGACCCAGTCGGGAACAGTGTTGATCACCTTCAGCTTGTTCAAGAACCACACCTCCGCGGTCGACGGCGCAGCCTTTTGGTACGGCAGCGCTGGCAACCTCACCATCTCGGACACCGACTTCGCCAACAATAATTCGGGAGACGACGGGGGCCACCTGCGCGCCCAAGGCGGAGCGGTCGTCGTCATCGAGCGCTCCCTGATGGAGAACGGGAACGCTGCAGAAAACGCAGGCGCAATCGACTGCGTGGGTTGCTCCAGCCTCGAGATGACCGACGTCACCATCGATGGAGCGACAAGCACCTTGTCCGGCGGCGCCATCGCCATCGAGAATGTCCTAGGCAACGCGATCTTGACCGATGTGATCGTCAAGAACGTCTCGGCGAGCGGAGTGGACCAGAACGGCGGCGCAATCCGACACCAGAGCTCAGGCCCCCTGTTGCTCGACGGTTGCAGCTTTGAGGCTGCAAGCGCGACGCGATGGGGTGGAGCGGTGTACAGCTCCGACTCTGGAGACCTGACCGTCCGAAATTCCACATTCGCGCTGAATACGGCCGATGACGGAGCCGCGATCAAGGTGCGAGCGACCACCGCCATCACCGTGGCGCTCGAGGACAACATCTTCGAGGAGAACACCGCGGTCGACGTTGGCGGCGCCATCGATCTGACCGATGTGACCACCACGAACCGCTACACCGCCGAGCTCCGACGCAATGCCTTCATCGGCAACACCTCCACCGGCGGCCACGGTGGAGCAGTATCCATCCGTCAGAGCGCCACAACAGTGGTCGAGGCGAACCGGTTCTGCGATAACGCCACGATCGGCGCGACCAAAGACGGCGGTGCCATGCGCCTGTCCAGCAACACCGGCATCACGATCATCGCCAAGAACGTATTCGCAAACAACACCGCGGACGACGACGGCGGCGCGTTCTTCCTCAAGGACACCAACGACGCTGTCATCCGGCAGAACCACTTCGTCGGCAACTCATCGGTCACCGCAAACGCTGCGGTCATCGACGTCGAATCGACCGGAGTTTTGATCGACAGCAATCTATTCGCCAACAATACCGGCGGTCCAGCGGTCGACGACGACGTCGGCGCCACCTTCAGCTACAACGCTTGGTTCGGCAACACGCCCGACCTCACCGGCACGGCACTCCCCACATATGGGCCCGGCGCCTCGGTCGGGGTCGACCCCAAGCTCTACAACTACACACCCGGCGATTCGATTGACTGTCTGGAACCGAAGCTGTGGCCAACCACCGGCAGCCCACTCATCGACAACGCGAATCCCACCATCAGTCTCGACAGCGACGGCACCGAAGCGGACATCGGTGCCTACAGCGGCGTCGACCCATCAGACATCGACCTCGATGGCTTCGACAACCTGGTCGACGGCGGCACGGACTGCGACGATCTGGACCCAGACATCAACCCAGGCGCGCCCGAGGTGTGCGACGGCATCGACCAGGACTGTGACCTCGACATCGACGAGACCCCCACCGATGGAGTCACCGTCTACTTTGACTCCGATGAAGACGGATTCGGCGACTCGTCCCAGAGCCAAGCGGTCTGCGTCGACGACGACCCCGCGTGGGTGCTCGACAACACCGACTGCGACGACGACGATGGCGAGCGCTTTCCCGGGAACGCCGAGGTGTGCGACGGCCTAGACAATGACTGCGTGGGCGGACTTCCCACAGACGAGAAAGACATCGACGGTGATTTCTTCCGCGCCTGCGACGGCGACTGCGACGACGGCAATCCCGACGCCAATCCCGGCGAGACCGAGGTCTGCGACGCCGGCAACACCGACGAAGACTGCAACCTCATGTCCGACGACACCGACCCCGGAGCGACGGGCAAGGTCGACTACTACAACGACACCGACAACGATGGCTATGGCGAGTACGGCTCGACGCCGAGTGAGTGGTGTGACCAGCCCATTCTGACTGCATCAAACGACCTCGACTGCAACGACGCCGATCCGTCGGTGAATCCAGACGCCACCGAGATCACGGGAGACGGTAAGGACAACGACTGTGACCCGGCGACGCCCGACATCGAGGCCGACACCGACACCGACACCGATGCGGACACAGATACCGACACAGACACCGACACCGATGCGGACACAGATACCGACACGGACACCGATACAGACGCGGACACGGACACCGACGCGGATTCGGACACCGACACCGATTCCGACACAGACACCGATTCCGACACGGACACGGACACCGACACCGACGTCCCCCCCATCACGCAGACGACGAATGTGTACGGCGGTGCGCAGTGCGGATGCACGTCAACCGGAGGAGGGGGCAGCCCGCTGGCGCTGCTTGTCTTGGCGATGCTGATCCGACGCCGCGCGCGAAGCTAGGCCAGAACGCTCACAAAACCGTAGCCCGCGGCCAACAGCAAGGGGGCAGCCGAGACGCAGGCCGCAGCGGCCATGCCACCCACATGGCGGGCGATTTCGGTGCCATCGATGCCGTCACCGTAGAGCGCCGAGGCACACCACACCGCGATGCTGGCCATGAGCAGTGCGAACACGCCAAACAGGCCCACAGAGCCAAACCACTGCACCGACGCCAACACGCTGCCGCCGCTCATTGCCCAGCCAAGGACGAACGCCGGATAGCCCAATGCCGACGCCATGATGGCGCCAATGGCGCTGGCGCGACCGAGATCTTCAACAATGGGGGGACGGATGGAGTGCATGTCGGTGTAGACAGTACGTACGGCCCACAGTTCCATTCGCCTTGGATCGCAATCTGCTCGTTTTTCTGCTCACTACAGCGCTCGCAGCGGACCCTCCAGCGGGGTGGGTTGTGCTGACCGACGCCGTGCCGAACTTGGCCGCAGATGTACGGTACGCCGGCGTCGACAACTTCACCGGTGCCCAGCTACCAGGCTACTGCCCACCAGGAACGCTGTGGCTGCTTGATGGAGCCGCCACAGCGCTGGCCAACGTGCAAGCCGACCTTGCGACCCAAGGCCGCGGACTTCTGGTCTACGACGCATACCGCCCCGTCCGAGGGACCGAAGCCATGGTGGACTGGGCCAAGCGCACGGAACAGGTTCACTTGTTGGACGACGGCTACATCGCCCGCCGCAGCAATCACAATCGCGGGGCCACGGTCGATCTGACGGTCATCGACCTGAAGACCGGAGAGCCCCTGGACATGGGCACGCCCTTCGACACCTTCAGCGACAAGAGCCACACACTGAACGCCGAGGGACTGGCTCTCGAGAACCGCTTGATGCTGCGAGCCGCCATGTCCAAGCACGGCTTCGACAACTACTCAAAGGAGTGGTGGCACTTCACATGGAAACCGGCGGGCGATCAGCTGCCCTACGTCGACAGGCCGTACTGCGAGGCAGAGAACCATGCTGAATAGAGGGGCCGGCCTGACCTCGTCGACCAGCATGGACACCCTCGTCATCGAGCTGCGCGACAGCGACCCAAAGGTGGAGCAGCAGCTGTTGATCAGCGGCGGGCTGATCATCTGTTGGGTACTTCTTGGCGTCGGCGCCATCACCATCGGCAACCGCCACGGACTCTTGATTCAGCTGCTGAGCTTGTCCTTTGCCTGTGCATGGGTGGTGAGCACCGCCGGCATCCCAGCACTGGCTCGCCGCATCACGCGCAGGCTCGCGCCACCGGTGTACCGACGCATCGAGATCACCCCGTCCGCGCTGATCGTGGAGGGCAAGTCGATTCCCTGGGGACGCATCCAACAAGTCCTCACCGCTCACGGGGTCATTCTTGTGGTGCTTCGGGACCCCGACGAAGAGGTCGACATCCGCGCCACCGGGGCCAGCGACGACCAGCTTCAGTGGACAGTCGCTCAGATCAACGCCGCCTTCAGCGAAGAGACTGCCGCCGACCGACTGCGCGTTCAGGAGCAGGCGGCCAACCTAAAGAACGCGGCTACAGCTGCATCCAAGGCCACGACAAAGAGCCAATCCTGAACGGCGGCTCCCAGGCCGGCTGACCGGGTTCCGAATCAAATTGAGCGCTGGGCAGCTGGCGAGCCGCCTGGTCATGCAAGCTGTGCATGCGCTTGCAGTCCGCATCGGTCATGTCATTGTCACGGCAGCCCGCGTCCGACTCACTCGTCAACAACACGCGGTAGGACAGGCGGCCGAGCCGATCGGTGCGGTCCACCCAGGTCGGAGCAAAGCGCACTCCGGTCAACCAGCCACGGCCACCGCACGCCGCGGCATCCAGTCTCACAATCACCCCACCATCCCGCGGAAAGCTCGTCTGCCCGCTGATGAAGTTGCCCAAGCTGTACAGCACCAGCCCATCGCGCGAGCCGAACTCGCTCGGCACCGTCAGCACCTCGGCCGGCTGCAGCACATGCGGATGCGTACCCCAGACCACATCGGCCCCCGCCTCGATGATCTGACGCGCCAGGCTCCGCTGCCGCTCGCGCTCGACCAGCTCATACTCCTCGCCCCAGTGCACGCCGACAATCAGCACGTCCGCGTGGGCCCGAGCCCGTCGCACATCGTCCAGCAGGCGGGACTTCGGCTCGACCATGTTGATGCGGGCATTCAGCTCAGCGTCCGCAGCAGCGGGGTCCATCTCGCCGTAGGCCAGAAAGCCGACACGCGCTCCATCCACCTGCACCAACGCCCAGCCCTCATCGCGATCGAGCGCAGTTCGGTAGGTGCCCACGGTCCGCATCTGCTGCGACCACACCGCATCGAGCGTGGAGTCGACCCCATCGCCATACCGATCGAGGGTGTGGTTGTTCATCGTCTGCAGCACATCAAAGCCCGCGGCCCGAATCGGCAGCAGGTACTCATGGGGCGCATTGAACCCCAGGTACTCATCGTTGAACACCACGTCTGGCGCCCCAACCGGCGTCTCGAGGTTGCCCGCCGTGACCGTCGCGGACTGCAGCACGTCACTGACCCCATCGAGGGTGCCCATGAAGTCGATGCTGCCGTCGAGCTGCGACGCTGACGCCAGCTGACTCTGGTGCATCATCAAGTCGCCGGTCAGCGCCACCTCGAACGCCGACGCCTGGCACGCCGGCAGCTCAAGCGGCATCGGAACAGACGGGAACAGCAGTGGCAGCGGAATCACGCGGGCATGCTACCGCGGGTTCGGCGACGGCGAATCACCAGCAACACCGCTCCGAGCGCGAGCCAACTGGCTCCGGCCGCGCCCACGTCACAGCTCGATGGAGGAGGACAGGTGTAGGCCGCGCCGAGCGCATCTTCGAGATGGGGGTCGATGCCCGTCCACAGCACGCTCGCATCGGGTTGAGAGTCGCAGTCGCACGTCACGGTGGCTTGCTGCAGGCTGACTGGATCGAGCTTGTCGCCGACGTACACATCCCATCCGCAGCTGTTGCCGCCGTGCTGTTTGTACAGGTAGGCGCGCTGTCGCCCATTCGGAGCATCGGCGTGACCACGCGGGGTCGCGCCCAACAGCAGCGGAGCCGCCGCACCAAGCGTTGTACCGGCGCCACCGCAGATCACCACCGGATGCACGACCAGCAGCGACGCAAAGAAGGCCAACCGAATGCCCGGGTCGTTGATTCGCCGAATGCCGAACACGAGCGTCACCAGCGGCGCCAGCACCATCGTCAGCACAACCGCCACCAGGGCGACCACAGCACCGTAGTCGAGCCCAGGCACCAGTCGCTCATTGGCGGCAAGACCCGCCGCCGCCACCATCTTCCCAGCGGCACCAAAGGACAACAGCGCAATGGGCACCACGCTGATCAAGCCGTAGAGCAGAGCCACCTGAAGCATCCGGATTCCCTGCAGGCGCCTGTCTAGCTCCAGGGCATCGAGGGGACCGGTGTCCAGCTCGACGGATTCAGGCGACTCATCCATGGGCGAATGCTAGCTCGGCCGTGTGTACCGAGCATGAATGCGGATGGAAACGTCTGTGCAGGGAGTTGCCAATTCCAATACAGAGGGACCCGTGACGCTACTCCTCGCATCGCTGCTTGCCGCCGCTCCGGCCTACGCACTCGACTATCGAACGGTCGAGCTGGCGGACGGCCGTACTTTTGTGGCCGAAGTCACCGCCGAGCTTGAAGATGGACTGCGGCTGACGGTGCCTCCAGGGGTCATCGAGGTCAAGCACGCCCAGGTCATCAACATGGCCCCCTCTGACTCCGATGCCTACCTCGTGCAAGGGGACTGGCCGGTGTACGTCGCCAATGGTCCCGACCGCAAGCGCATCCAAGAAGCCTGCCGCACCATGGGCGGTGTGGCGTTGATCGATGGCAGCGACACCAGCCCAAACGTGCTCAGCAACGACCAGCTCATCGCCGCCGAGGCCTGCGGCACCGACCTCAACTGCTTGGTTCGCGAGACCGAAGAGGCCGCCTGGTTCTGGCTCATCACCAGCGAAAAGCGCGACAGCAAGACCGTCGGGGTCAAGGGCCGCCTGAACACGCAGCACATCGCCTTCATCGGCAGCTACGACAAGCGACGCTCCGAACAGGTCAACGAGGCCATCGCCGGCGCCATCGGCGTCGTACCGGTTCCGTAGAAGCGCGTCAGTCCATCATCTGAGGCGGAAGCGGTTCCTCGGCAGGCTGCTGGCGAGCCGACACGATGTTGAACACGTCCTCTTGGGTCAGGCCCAAGGTCTGGGCGGCCGCGAACACCGTGGTCAGCTCGCTGTCGTCGGTGTCGTCATCGACCCCGGCGATGTCCAGAAATTCAGTCACCAACTCGAGCTTGCGCTTCTTGGAGAGCACGCTGCCCAGGGTCTGGACTGCCTCGTTGCGGATGTTGTTGTAGGCGGCGGTCACCGTGCCGTCGGCGGCCATCAGTCCCTTGTCGATCATCGCCGGATTGAGGGCTTCGAGCGCGTTCACCTCTTGGCGAAAGAGCAAGCCGTCTGCCGCGATCAAGGCCTCGGTGGTGTGGTACCGAAACGCGATCTCGAGCCGTTCAAAGTCAGCCATGAATGACCCCTAGGAGATGAAGTATCGGTGGGGCACAAAGGCCACGTGGGTCTGGACTTCGGGCGCGTCTGCAGACGGTGCAGGCGATGTCGCCAGCTCGGTCTGGTGCACAGCGGTGACAGCGGCCACCACATCTTCTTGGGTGAGGATGGTCGCGTCTTCGAGCTCGAGGCACTGTGCGATGCCGGGCACGTTCTTTTGGCCAATGGCGCGACTTGGCGTTCCCGGCAGCGCGTCGACGACGGCCCCCTGAATCTCGCGCGCAAAACCCGCAAAAGCCCGATCTTCCGATGCGACGACGAGGCGTCCGGTCCGGCCCACACTCTCGAGCACCAGATCCATGTCCGGCGGAACCAGGGTGCGCAGGTCGATAAGCTCGACCTCGATGCCCTGTTCGGCGAGTGTGTCGGCAGCCGCCAGCGACGTCCAGACCGCTCGGCCCCAACACACGACGGTCACATCAGCGCCGGCGCGGCGAATGACACCCTTGCCGAACGGGATCTTCACGTCGGCAAGGTCCGGGACCTCGCCCCGCATCACGCTCTTCTTGAGGGCGGTGATGTCAGCGCGATCTTGGGGTTCGCCCGGGAAGGCCGGCCCCAAGGTCTGTCGGTACATCCACTTGGGCTCGAGGCAGATGACAGGGCCATCGTATTCGCCCGCTGTGAGCATCAGGCCATGCACGTCGAAGCTGGTCGAGGGCATGATGATGACCAGCCCAGGAATGTGCGTATAGTAGCCGTCCAGGCTCATCGAGTGATAGATCGCGCCGCCGCCAAACGGGTCGACCGGCATGCGCAGCATCAGCTTGGCCGAGGCATTTCCGACGGTGCTCCAGTACAGCTGACCCAGATAGACCAGCCAGTGGAGGGTATTGAGGGAGTAGTCGCCAAACTGAATCTCGGGCAGCGCCATGAGATCGTCGTGCATGGACAAGCCGGTGGCGGCGCCCAGCAGCAGCGGTTCGTTGAGGGGTGAGTCGATGACGCGATCGTCGTGCAGCGCCTTGAGGCCCGCACTCGCGGTCATGACGCCCCCCAGGCGAGCGACGTCTTGGCCGACCATCCACGCGTTGTTGCGGGCCAGCAGCTTATCGAGCGCCGACCGGATGGCACCGGCGTAGCTGACGTTGGTCTGGCCCGGGCCCGGCTGTGTCTCCTCGACCTCGGGAAACGGTGCATAGGTCCAGGCTGTCAGCGACTCGACGTCCGTGGGAGGACCGGGTTCGGCGCGCACCTGATCGAAGATCGCCGCAATGGCTTCGTCTTCGGCCGCCATGATGCGTCCAAGCTCGTGGTGGGCAAAGAAGTCGCGTCCCTCGCCCTCGATGCGACGCATGGCGTCTTCGCGCTCAATCACGCCTCCGTGAACCAAGAGCTCGCCGAAGTGCACCAGCGGGTCGGACTGGCTCAGGTCGAAGGTGACGTCTGCCGCCGAGCTGTGGCCATTGAAGCGCGGAAGATCGTGCACATAGAGCAGCAGCGGCTTCTGGTGGTCTTTGGAGTAGCGAGCGGCCCGGTAGGTGGTCTCGTACACATCGAAGAAGTCCCGCCCGTCGCAGCTGGCGTAAGCCCAGCCATAGCCGCGGGCATAGGCCTCGAAGTCCTTGATGGAGCGGCCCTCGTCGGGGGTGGTGCTGATGGCGATGTTGTTGTCAGTGACGATGATGATGAGCGGAATGTCCCAGACACCCGCAGCACCCATCGCATCGTGCATGTCGCCCTCGGCGGTCGAGCCATCGCCGATGACGGCCACGGCCACACCGTCACTGATGCCCTTGTGCCGGAATCCGAGCGCGTAGCCACCGGCTTTTCCGAGCTGCATGCCCACGGGTGACTGCACCGGCAGAATGCCGACCTCGGGCATGACCAGGTGGTAGACCATCTGGCGGCCGCGGCTCATGGTGTCGGTGACCTTGCTGAACTGCTGCCGCAGCATCTGCAGGGTGAAGTCGGTCTTGCCGTTCAGGGTGCACCACATGCTGCACAGCGAACCGGAGCGGTAGTGCGGCACGATGCCGAAGTGGTCGGGATTGAGTGCTTTGTGAAACGCCAGGGCCGTGGCGGTGCCGTGAACCTCTTCGCCCGGTCCGAAGATCGCGAACTTGACCTCGCCGCGCGAGACCAAGCGAACGATGCGTTCTTCGACCGACCGACTGTGCACACCGATGCGGTAGGCGAGGCGAAGCTCGTCGGCGGTGGGCTCGGGGACCTCGATCTGGTCCTGCTCGACCTGGGGTACATCCGGCTGAGACATTGCGACTCCGAGTGACGCGCGTTGTAACCGATCTCGTCGCAGAAAAGGCGTATGATGCCGCCAAGGGATGGTGCGATGTCCGGCCGAGAAGAAGAGTTTGGAGACGATGAGCACACCACCGTGCTCGATGCCAACGCCGTTCCCGGCATGGTCGACTCCATGGCCGAGCTGGCCACTCGCACCGCCGGCGAGGGTGGCGTCTGCTACGTCAAAGGCGTCGGCAAGTTCTTTGTCTTCCAGAACAACGCATGGGTGCCCGAAGCAGACGACGACGACGAGGACGACGACACCGACTGGTAGGCGCCCTGTACCGGCACCGTTAGCCCCGGTTCATGAGCACTTCATCTTTCTCGACGCCCCTGTCCCGACGCCTAAAACTCAAGTACCCGCTGGTCATCGCACCCATGTTCATCATCTCGAACAAAGAGATGATCGTGGCGGCCGCCGAAGCCGGTGTTCTGGGCACCATGCCCAGCCTCAATGCACGTCCCAAAGAGCGCCTAAAAGAGGACCTCGAGTGGATTCGCGCGCGCACTGACAAGCCGTTCGGCATCAACCTGACCATCGGCCTGACACCGCCCGAGCGGCTCGAATACGACTTCGCGCTGTGCATGGAGTACAAGGTGCCGGTGCTGATCACCAGCTACGGCAACCCGACCCCGCTGGTCCAGGCCGCCAAGCCCAACGGCACGATCGTCTTTCACGATGTGATCAACCTCAAGCACGCCAAGAAGGCCGAGGCCGCGGGGGTCGATGCGATCATTGGTGTCGCCGCAGGTGCTGGCGGACACGCGGGCAAACTGTCTCCCTACGCGCTCTATCCCTACCTGCGAAAGCACCTGTCCATCCCGGTGATCGCCGCGGGATGCATCAGTGGAGGAGAGCAGGTGGCTGCCAGCTTCGCCCTAGGAGCCGAGCTTGCGTACATGGGTACTCGCTTCATTGCCGCCGAAGAGTGCGCTGCCGATCCCGCCTACAAGAGTGCTGTGGTCGAGGCCGGACCCGAAGACATCGTCTACACCGACAAGGTGAGTGGGACGCACGCCAACTTCATCGCCAAGACCATTCCCGATGGCATCGTCAAAGGCATCCACGGGGGCGAGGCCAAGCAGTGGAAAGACATCTGGAGTGCTGGCCACGGGGTGGCGACCATCGATTCGGTGAAGTCGATCGAGCAGATCATCGAGGACATTGTGCGCGAGTACCACGATACCGTCGCGGGACTCGCCCGCTAGCAAGGAGCGGCGAGCTTCGTCTCGCCGATTCGAAACCTCCTCGTCATCGTCCTCGTCGACCTCAAAACCTCCTCGTCCTCGTCGACCTCCTCGTCCACGCCGAGCAAGGAGCGGCGTGCTTCGTCTCGCCGACATCCTGAATCGCACCGGCCATCGTCTCCACCCAAGCTAGCCGTCGGCATCGTGGACGAGCACGTCGACGTGGACGAGGACGAGCTGCACTCTGATTCGGGAATTTCCTCCCAAGGAGCGGCCAGCTTCGTCTCGCCGACATCCCGAATCGCACCGGCCATCGTCTCCACACAAGCTAGCCGCGGGCATCATGGACGAGCACGTCGACGTGGACGAGGACGAGCTGCACTCAGATTCGGGAATCTCCGCCCAAGGAGCGGCGAGCTTCGTCTCGCCGACATCCCGAATCGCACCGGCCATCGTCTCCACACAG
>Ga0114932_10003136_pt1 | contig 16559 bp, 16 predicted proteins | sample 2SBtaG_2_FD_87286 | JGI IMG/M metagenome (GOLD analysis project Ga0114932, IMG submission 87286) | Deep subsurface microbial communities from Kolumbo volcano to uncover new lineages of life (NeLLi) - 2SBTROV12_ACTIVE470 metaG | ecosystem: Environmental > Aquatic > Marine > Volcanic ... | reverse complement strand
CGCTGTCGGGGTGCGAGTTGGGGCCGGTGTCCGAATCCGCCTGGGAGCCGACTGGGCCCGTGCACGCAATGCCGAAGGCCAGCGACGCCACTACGGGCAGCATGGCGTTCCAATTCATCTTGTCCCAGCCCATTTCACGCTCGCCAAGCTGAATCCGGCTCGACCCAGCACATGTGCTGTGTGTCTGACCCACGGCACTTCCTTCAGTCGGACGCAGCCGATCGCGGCCGTCCACAGACAAGACATTCCAGTTTCCCCACCAAAGACTTGATGCGTGCGGCAGTTCACTTTCCAAGTTTCCGACACTCTTCCCAAGGGCTTCGGCGATGACAATCGACAGCTCCTTGGTGGACGAGGACCTACTCGCCACGAACCACCACCTGGCGCAACTGCCGAGACCGATCGTTCTACCCGGCGAATCCGCCTAGCCGAACGGCATTGGCCCTAGGCCAGCAAGGCCTGAAGTTTGGCCAGCAGGTACTCGCTGTCCAACCCACGATCGACGGCGCAGTGCTTCACGAACGAAGGTTCGGTGGCCACGGTGATCAGCGAGGCGTGGGCCGCCAGGCGCCGGATGGTCGCGGCATCCTTGGGAGCAATCGACGCGAAGGTCTTGAAGTAGTCGAGGTCGATGTCGAGGATGTAGGGGCGGTCGAATAGCGAGTCGCCGAGCACCGCCTCGAAGCCGGCGATGGCCTTGTCGAGCACCGCCGATTCGAGCACTTGGTCCCACTGGTCATCTCGGATCTCGCGACAGGCAATGCGGTGCTGCAAGAAGACGTCCCGGCCGGTGTCCATCGCGTTCTGAGCGACCACGAAGGCCGCAGCGAGGATGTCAGAGCGGAGGGCGGCGACCACATGCTCGTCGCGATCGAGCTTGTCGATCGCCGCCTCAATCGACCGGAGGTCACGGAAGTCGATGGCCGCCAACAGCGTGTCGGCGCTGGTCTTCGACGTCTTGCAGTAGGTGCGAAACGCCGGGCTGGTGTCGGTGTGGTGGTCGAGGGTGATGAGCCGCGGTGCCCGATCGGCTTGGGCGCGAAACTGGGCCCATGCCGACAGCACGTGATGATGGTTCTCGACGACGTACACGCCACCCACGCTAACCCACAACAACGCAGCCGAACCCTTGTGGTTGACTGCGGTGTCCAACCCAAAATCGATTGCACGTACACTGGTGCATCGGTGGAGGCTTCGTGTCCGACAACTCACTCGCCCATCAGCTCAATCGGGACAAAGCGCGTCGAGAGGGTCAACAGGCCCGCAAAGACGCCCGTGGTGATCGCACCGAGTGGGAGGAGTCATCGGCGGCCGAGCCCCTGTGCTGCACCGGGTGCGAGACCATCTATGATGCGGGCTTCGACATGCTCACCTGCCCCAAGTGCGATGGAGACTTGGTCAGCCTGTCGTTCGCCAAGACCGCCAGCGAGACCCCCGAGGGCTTTCTGATCGACGGCTACACGGTGGCGATGACCATCATGGGACTGGTCGTGCTGGGCGTGTTGGGCCTGTCGATGCTCTGACCATCGACCGCTCGTTCAAGGTAGCGGGACGCCGGTTTCGCCGTCCGGCTTGTCGGGCGCTCCCCAGACCGATCCAAAGGACAACATGCCGACGGGCGCGATGAGCGGTCCAGGACCTCCCAGTTCGATGCCCATGTCGATGCCGATGCGGGTGTTGCCCGGCCGGGCCGCCAAGGTGATGGCACCGCCGCCGGCGTACTGGAGCCAGGTTGCCGGTTCTCCGCGCACCCAGGCGCCACCGCCCTCGGTGGAGTCCAAGCGAATGCGCATCTGCATGGCCCGTCCCCATCCGGTGAAGCCCAGCTCGCTCTTGGGGCCGGGTCGCCACACAACAGTCAGGGGCGCTTCGGCTCCGAGGCCTTGGAATTTATAGCGAATAGCCCCTTCAAAGGCCCCGAATATGATTCCGCCGGACCGCAGAAAGCGCGGCGAGATGGCGACCTGCACCTTTTCGGAGTCAACCAGGCCAAAGATGGGCGCGAAGCTCAGGCCCGAGATCCACGGGACGGGAATGGGCAGTCCTAGATTGGCGCTGACACGGCCTTGCCAGCCGATGCCCTTGGCTAGGTTTCCCGAGTAGGAGAGCCCCATGGTGGGCCAGAAGGACGGGAATGAGTCCTCTTCTTCGACGAGGGTGCCGGCGGCATCGACGTCGAAGCCGGCTCCAACGTTGCGCCCGACGCCGACGTCGTAGCTGAACGCGAAGTCATCGGGGTGCGTCGTCAGCACCATTCCGGCAGGCGAGGGCACCGTGGGAGGTGCCACAAAGATGCAGGCCGGACTCAACAGGGCGAGTGCGGCGACGGCAAGAGGTCTCATGGACCCTGTTTAGCCTGAGATGAGATCCCTCAACAACGCGGCGGTCTTGTCGGGGGCTTCGACCTGCGGGTAGTGACCCGGCCCTTCGAGCACATGCAGGGTGGCGTTGGCGATGGGATCGACGATGGCGCTCTGCAGAAAAGCGACGGGAAGGAAGGGGTCGGAGGTCGCGATGATATCGGTCGGAGCGGTGATATCGCTCAGGCGGTCGACGAAGCCGCCGCCGGTCCACGCCAACAAGCCGCCGGTGATCGCATCGGCTTGCACGGCCGCGGCCAGCTCGAGCAGGCGCTCGCGGCCAGAAGACGACAGCTGGGTGGTCGCCATGTCCAAGATGGCGCCTTGCTTGTCTCGGTCGCCGGGCGACGACGAGAACAGGCCCATCAATTCGGCGGGCAGGGGCATGCCCGACGCGGGCACCGAGTTGAGCAGCACCAGCTGTGACACGAGCTCGGGGTGGTTTGCCGCGAACATCTGTGCGATCTGCCCGCCCATGCTGTGGCCGATGACCACGAGGTTGGACAGCTTGAGGGATTCGGCGAGTGCGGCGAGGTCGTTGGCGTGGTCTTCGAGGCGGTAGGCATCTGCTGCGTGGCTCTCGCCGGCCCCCCGCAGGTCGGGTTGAAGCACGCGAAAGCCGGCCTCGGTCAGCACGGGAACGACGCTGTCCCAGACCGCGCTGGTCATCATCCAGCCGTGGACCAGCAGCACGCTGCGGTCACCGCTTCCGTGGATGCGAATCGACAGGGGGACAGAAACACTCATGGGCGCGATAATACCCATGAGACCTCATCTGTCCAGGATCTGACCCACGAGATCGAGCAAGCGGATTGCGGTGAATGGCTTCTGAATGAAGTCGGCACCGCGGTCAGCGCCTCTGCGGACCCCTTCGTCGTCGGTGTAGCCCGAGACATACAGAACGGGTGTTTCGGGGCGCTGCTCTGCCAGCTGACTCGCCAGCTGCGCCCCGCTCATTCCCGGCATCACCACGTCGGTCACCAGCAGGTGCAGATCGCCTTTAAAGGCGCTGGCCAGCTCGAGTGCCTGGCGTCCATCCTCGGCTTCGAGCACCCGGTAGCCGCGCGATTCCAGCATGCTGCGAATGACCAGACGAACCTCGGGGTCATCCTCTGCGAGCAGGATGGTGGCGGCTCCGGGGGACGTCGCCAGAACGATCGGATCCTCGACCGTCGATGCGCCTGGCTGTGTCGCGGGCAACGAGATGCAGAAGGTCGTGCCTTGGTCTGGCTTGCTGACGACGTCGACGTGCCCGCCGGACTGCCGCACAATGCCGTAGACCGAGGACAAGCCCAGTCCGGTGCCCTTTCCTTCGGCCTTGGTGGTGAAGAAGGGCTCGAAGATGTGCTCGACCGTGTCGGCATCCATGCCCTCTCCGGTGTCGCTGACCTTGAGGGCTGCCCAGGAATCGGTCGAGTTGTCGCGCATGGCGTGCGTCGTGAGCGTGAGCTCGCCGCCGTCGGGCATGGCGTCTCGGGCGTTGGCGGCGAGGTTCATCAGCAGTCGCTCGAGCTGAGCGGGGTCGGCGCGAACCCACAGTGGCTGGCTGTGCAGCGCGGTCTGGACCTGGATGTCCGCCCCGATCAGGCGCCGCAGCATGTCCACGGACTCGGCCACCGCGACGTTGAGATCGATGACCTCGCTCTGCATCATCTGGCGCCTGCCAAAGGCCAGCAGCTGTCCGGTCAGCTCGGTGGCCCGCTCGGCCGCTCGTTTGATGGCGCCGGCGCTCTTTGTGATGCGCTCTTCTTGGGTGTTGGCCAGCAACACGTCGCTGTAGGCCAAGATGACCGTCAGCGCGTTGTTGAAGTCGTGTGCGACGCCGCCGGCAAGCTGACCGATGGCCTCGAGTCGCGTCGCTTGGGCGTGACGGGCTTGCAGCATCTTGCGCTCGGTGATGTCCTCGAGCAGGGCCATGGCGCCGATCACCTCGCCCTCGACACTCTCGAGCGGTGCAGTCGAGATGGCAATGTGAATGCGGGTGCCGTCCTTGCGCGAGCGTTCTGCCTCGACTCCTGCAAATCCCTGGCCGCCAATCACCGTCGCAAAGAAGCCCTCAAAGCGCTCCCATTCGTCTTCGGGGACCAACGGATAGGGCTTGCCCATGACCTCGTCACGGGTCCAGCCAAAGATGCGTTCGCAGGCCGGATTCCACATGGTGATGCGCATGTCCAGGTCCAGCACCAAGATGGCCACCGGAGCGGCCGCGACCAGCGCATTGAGCATCTGGCTGCGCTCTTGCAGCTGGTGGCTCTGGTGCTGCACATCCATGCTTGGGCGTGCCAAGCGCAGGACGGTGCCCGGACGGCCCGGCCAGGCCCGGTGCTCGACGACGTAGCGGCGCCCGCGCAGCTTGAGCGGGCCCGGCTTGGCCAGCGGATTGGAGCTGCTGGCCAGTGAAGAACTCTCGAAAATCTGCCGTCCATCCGCATCGACCACGCAGAAGAGCGAGTCGCTGAGGTCGAGCAAGCCGACGAGTTCTACGGCGGTGAGGTCCATAAAGGAATTCTAAAGCAAGTCCGTCAGCGAATCAGTGCCTGGGCCATCCGCACGGCATGGGCGGCTGGAAAGGAGAGGTTGTCGATCGCGGCCGTCAGGGTGAAGTGCGGGCCTGCCTGCACCGCTCGCAGCAGCAGGCCATCGGTGCCGACGACCGCTTGGGCATCGAATGGCTCACCTTGGGCTTGGACAGCACCTGTTCCCGAGACGCTGACCACCAGGCCGCGCTCGGTGCCGTAGCTGACGATGGGCACGAACGAGGCGATGGACCCTCCGATGGCCGCCTCGATCTCAGGCACATGTGGATGCTCGTGCAGTCGCCGAGCCACCCTCAGCACCCCATCCTGGCCGCGTGGGGCGTAGCTCGAACCGCCTACAGCGGAGATGTGAAGCGGGCCATTGACCTGTACCCCCGAGCGTCGAATCGCCAGAATGACTGCGGCGGCGATGCAGCCGGGGTTGCCATACCAGACGCCGGGCTGGGGGTGGGCACCGAGTCCGTAGATGCCCGTTCCGTCGCGCTTTACGGCTCCGGACATGTCGATGACGCTGTGGCCCTCCAGTCCAGCAAGGGCTTGGCGTGCCGCATCGGTGGGCAGGGCCAGCACGGTGACCGAAGCGTGTTCTGGGTCGGTGGTCGTCGGCATCTTTTCGAGGGCTGCGAGCCGCAGAACCTCTGCGCCGATTCGCCCTGATGCGCCGCGTACGGTCAGCAAGTCGTCCTCCTGGGTTGAACGACACTCTCGGTCATTCTGAAATTTCCTATCCCGATCCATGGACTCGGCGGTGTCTGCACACATGGACACCGGGAACACACGACGAACCATGGAGAATCGATGCGATTCGCTCTGATAGCTGCCAGCCTGATTGCCACCACCGCCTGCACCACGGGAGACGTCGGCCTATCGCCTCTGGGGCAGCTGAACACGCCCACCAACAGCCTCATCTTCGACAGTGAAGAGACCGCCCAAGCGGGCATGGACGGCAACACCTGCGAGGTCGATGCAGACAGTGGTGAGATCGGCACCGACATCGATGTGGCCGAGAACGACGATGTCGTCATCGACGAGTGCGACGACTACGTCCTGGTCTTGGGCACCGACGGACTTCACCTGTACGAGCCCAGCCAGATGAGCGGCGACACCGCATTCTGGGGCGGCGAGTTCGATGTGCCGGACCCCACCGTTCCGGGCTCCGACTTGTCCGCGGGCGTGCTTCTCAACAGCGGCCGCGTCGTGGCGATTCGCTCGGCCGGCGACACGCACACCGTGCTGTGGCCAGGCGGTGCGACGACGTTGCTTCCCGGTGCCATCACCGGCGACCTCGATGTCGATCCAGACGGCGGCACCCTGTTCGCCTCCATCGGCGGCGACGTGTACGCCGTCACTCCCCAAGGCGCGACGCTGTTCGCTTCTGGCGAGCTGGTCTCGTGGGATCGCACGGCGGGCGTCGCATACGTGGCGGGCCGCATGTCCAACAATGTACGGGTTCTCGATTCGGCCGGAACGGCGCTGCGCAACATCGCCATCGAAGGCCAGGTGCAAGACCTCGCAGCCATCGCGGGCGACGTCGGTGTGATCACCGGTGGCTTCCGTGGCCCCGCCGAGCTTCGTCGGCACGATGGCGATGACGGCACCTTGCTGGGTGTGCAGGGGGTGCGCGACGCCAGCGCTCGCTTGATCGCGTCCCCAGGTGGCACGCGCTTGGCGGTGACCCTGGGCAACCACACGCAGTTCTACGCGGTGCGCTGAAGGCTGTACGATGCGTGCATGCGCATCCTTGCTTTGCTTGTTCTCGCCGGCTGCCCCGGCGGTGCCTGGGACTCCGGAGATACCGGGGACACCGACACCGACACCGACAACCCACCAGACGTCGTGATTCCGGACTTCGTCGGTGAGCTGTCGACGGTGCAGACCACGGTCACCAGCGACAGCAGCGGCGTGGCCACCCTCTTCCTCGAAGTGCCCGACGGTGCCGAGGGATTTCTGGTCACCGGTCAGGGCAACGGTCTGTTGGCCGTCGAAGTCGTTCGAGACCCGTTCGGCAACGAGGTTCTGCATTGGCAGGACTGGGACGACTCGCCCCGCACCCTGACCGAGTCGCTCAATCCGTCCGCCAGCGACACCGTCTTGCAGTGGCCCATTCGGCCCGAAGATGGTGCGCTCTCGGCAGGCACCTGGGAAGTCGAAATCGCCACCGTCGACACAGCGGGCGAGTACCAGGGCGGGCAGATCATCGACACGACGGTCCAGCTCAAGACCGACGACGACTTGTTCACCGGCACCATGAACGTCGAGATCATCTTCTCGGCGGGCACCAGCGACGATGCTTTTCAGGGCACTCAAGATGCGGTGGAGCGGTGGAGAGAGGTCTGGGCGCCCTATGGCCTGGGCCTCAATGTGCAGTACTTCGATGGCGAGTTCGGCACCGAGCTGATGGCGCCCGGAGACGGAGATGGCGACCTGTACCTGGGCCTGACGGCGGCTGGAACCAACGACAACATCACGGTGGTGGTCTGCGAGACCGTGACGGGCCTCGAAGTGCTGGGCGTCGCCGGAAGCCTGCCCGGAACCTTGGTCAGCAGCGAGCGCGCGGTCATGCTGGTCAGCTGGCTGAATAACGCCGGACCCGACGGCACCTTCGACACCGAGGACATCCGCCTCTATGGCGAGACCATGGCCCACGAGGTCGGTCACTATATGGGCCTATTTCACCCGGTCGAAGACGGCTTTGACGAGTGGGATGCGCTCGATGACACGGTGGAGTGCAGCAGCGTCGGCGGCTGTGATTCCGAGCTTGGCACCAACCTGATGTACCCCTACCCGGTGTGCGGGACAGAGTGCGTGGCCCAAGACGACATGTCGGACGACCAAGTGGGCCTGTCCCAGCGCTACACCGGCACCCTGTGAACGGGCTGCTGCTGGCATTGTTGGTGGGCTGCACCGGTGGAAAGACGCCTCCAGAGCCGGCTGCACCCATCGAGGTCGACGCGGCAGTGGTGAAGGCATTGTCGGCCCACGATGGGGTCGACTGCGAGGCGGTCGATGGCATGGTCGCCGAGCCCCAGCCCCAGCTGCTGGCCATTGTTCAGCAGGTCGAGCGCCCGTCGAATGTGCCCATGCGAGCGGCGGGATGCTTGATCGAACGCCATGCTGCGTCGAGCGCGGACGCCTTTGTCGAGTGGGTGAGTACTGACAACACCCGTGGGCTGGCGCTGCTGCTGTTCAATCGCTTGGCGGACCTGCCCGAGGACATTCGGACCGAGGTCGAGGCGGCTGGCCGCAAGGGACCATATGCCGTGGATATGAGCGGCAAATAGGGCCGGCGCGGTGGTGCGTTGGGACTACTCCCAGATGACCTTGTCGCCCGACTCGTACCAACCGTCGAGCTTGGCGGCATACAGCTCTTCGATGGACGTGCGCTTGATCTTCATGGTGGGGGTCAGCTGGCCGTCTTCGATGGTCCAGCGGTCCTTTGCCACGACGATGAAGCCGATCTTCTCGAACTCCTCGATGGCCCCATTGGTGCTCTTGAGCAGGGCTTGCATGTCGCTGGTCAGCTTGTCCTTGACCGCCTGGTCGCTCAGCTTGGGCAGCATGTCCTCGGCGACCTGGATGATGACGTGGGTCGTCGGGTGGCCCGAGCCCGCCACCAGGGACAACTCGACGTTCGGGTTGTTGTTGATGATGTTCTCGATCGGGGCCGGGCTGACGTACTTGCCCTTGGACGTCTTGAAGAGCTCCTTGACGCGGCCGGTGATGCGCAACCGGCCGGACTCGTCGATCTCGCCGCGGTCGCCGGTCTTGAGCCAGCCGTCTTCGGTGAAGGCGTCTTTGGTCAGCTCGGGGGCCTTGAGGTAGCCAATCATGTTGCCCGGGCTCTTGACCTGGATCTCGCCTGCGTCTGAGATGCGGTGTTCGACGCCGCCGTGCGGGTGGCCGATGTAGCCGGGACGGCCCTCGCCGGGACGGGTCATGTGCGAGAAGTTGAAGTTCTCGCTCATGCCGTAGCCCTCGAGCACTTCGAGGCCCAAGTCGCGGTACCACTCCAGCAGCTCGGCGGGGATGGGAGCCGAACCCGAGCCCGCAAACCGCACGTCTTGCAGCCCCAGGCCCGTCTTGATCTTGTTGTTGATCCAAGGCCCCAGGAACGGAATCATCTGCATGAACTTCAGGCGGCCCGGGGGCATCTTGTTGAAGATGCCCAGCTGGAACTTGAGCCACAGGCGCGGCACGCTGACGAACAGCGTCGGACGGGCGCGTCCGAGGTCCTTGACGAAGGTCTTGAGCTCCTCGGCGAAGTAGATCTGACACCCGGTATAGGTCGACAGACAGAACGACAGCCAGCGGTCCATGGAGTGGGCCAGGGGCAAGTAGGAGAGCAGGCGGTCTTCCTTGGTCACCCCGAGTGAGCGAGCGAGCTCTTTGGTCGGTGCAGACAGCGTATAGAAGCTGTGCAGCACGCCCTTGGGGGTGCCGGTGCTGCCCGATGTGTAGATGACCAGCGAGAAGTCGTCCTTGTCGCGGACCGGCTGGCCCTCGATGGGCTCGCTCGAGTCGACGATGGACTGCCAGCTGTCGAAGTCGGTCTTGGGGGCGAGGGGAAGCGAGATGCACTTGAGGTCGTCGGGCACGCCCTTCTTGAGCTCGTCCCAGGTGTCGAGCTTGCCCACGAACATCAGCTTGGCCTCGCTGTGTTCGAGGATGTACTTCACCGTGGACTCGGCCAGGGTGGGGTACAGCGCCACGGTGGTGTGGCCGGACATCCAGATGGCCAGCTCGGCCATGAAGAAGTGCGCGCAGTTCTTGCTGACGATGCCGATCCTGCTCTGCGCCGGCAGGTCCAAGCTCTTGAGGTGCGCAGCCATGCGCGAAGCTTGGTCGAAGACCTGCTTGAACGTGTACGTCGTCAGCTGCCCACCGTCGTGGGGCTGAGTCAGGTAGACGTCGTCCCCACGGCCGTTGACGTGGGTGTAGAATCGCTGAAGAAGAAGGTCGGAATCGGCGTAATCGGGCATTGGTCAGCTCCTGGCAGAGCGACCCTATCCCATGGGGGCGATTCCTTGCCTACTCGTCGGTCTCTTCTGCTTCCATCGCGCCCGCGCTCACGTTGCGACTGGCCTTGCCGGTCTTGGCCTCGGTCTTGGCCGCAACCTCGCCCGCTGCCTCGGCCTTCTTGGCCATGGCGGTGTGCAGCGACAGGGCAGCCTGGGACATGGTGGTGCCCAATGCAGTGGCTTGTGCGGCGCATTCGGACAGCGCAGTCTTCTTGAGATCTGCGCAGTCGTTGAGCGCAGCCAGACGTTCTGTGGCGAGCCCAACGACCTTGAGGGTCGACGCGACATCGCAGGTCTCGGTCCAGCCAGCGACGGTCTCGCAGGCGGACACTTCGTCCTCGGCCATAGCAGGGCTGCAGAATGTCAACAGGGCAAGAGTCAGGGCTGTGGGTCGCATGAAGATCCTCCGTTCGGACAGCCTAGCAGACCCCTGTGTAGCCTCGCCCCTTCCCTGGGATCGCACTCGGACGTAGACTGGTCGGCCTGAGGTGGAAGTGCCTGATCCAGTCGAGCTGATCCTCGAGTTTGAAACGACTGCAAACGTCGACCGCGCATGGGAAGTGTTCGCGGACTCCAACCGAATGAACAAGGCTGCGGGGCTGAACTACGAGTTCCACGAAGAGCCTCAGGAGGACGGCACCACCAAGCGCTTTGGACGTTTTGACGGCCCTGGCGGCGAGCGCAAGTGGGAAGAAGTCGGACTGTGGTTCAACAAGCCGCAGACCGTCCAAAACGAGCGTGCCTACGAATCGGGCCCCATGAAGCGGGCCTTTACCGAGCTTGAGATCTTCGACAAGGGCGACGTCACCGGTGTGCGCTGGACCGCCAAGCTCGACCCCGCAGACGAAGAACATCGGCCGATCGTCGAGCAGTACTGCCAGGGCATGCTGCGTCCCTTGCTGACCGGGGTGTTCGAGCGCGCCAAGGTGGTGGCCGAGTCCGACGACCCGTGGGCGGTGCTCGAGCCCGTTCCTCCGGTCCTCTCGCCCGAAGATCTGAAGTGGCTGGACGAGGCCATCACCTCCATCGAGCCCCCGGAGATCGGCAAGGCCATCGCCGACATCGTGAAGTTCGCTCCGGTCTCGCAACAAGCCCGCATCTTGCCCCTGCGCGTCGCGCAACGAGCCGGTATCAATGAGGACGAGGCGGTGCTCGGCTTCCTCGATGCGGTCCGCGAGGGCATTCTCGAGATGACCTGGGAGCTGCTCTGCCCCAGCTGCATGGGCTCGAAAGCCAACCCCGATACCCTCGAAGCCAAACTGGGCGAAAAACACTGCCCAAGCTGCAATATCTTGTACGACGGTGGCTTTCCCGACAGCGTCAACGTCACCTTCAAGACCTGCCCGACCCTGCGCAAGGTCGAGACTCAGGTCGCATGCGTGCTGTCTCCTTCGTGGACGCCTCACGTCAAGCTTCGCCAAGAGTTGCAGCCCCGCGTGCGCACGACCATCGCGGTCGATGTGCAAGAGGGCGGCTATTTGCTGGACATGGCGCCCCACCTCGGTGCGGCAGGAATCGAGGTCCGCGAGGGAGTGGACCGCCACGACATCACCTTGAATGTGACGGTGCGAGGGGTGCGCCCCAAGAGCTTCGAGGTCGGACCAGGCCCCCTCAACATCCACCTCACCTCCCGCACCCGCGGCCCCATCGAGGTCACGCTCAAAGAGCGCTACCGACCCGATGACGCGCTGACGGGCGGCCGGTTGATGTCCATTCGGGGTGTCAAGGCTCACCTTCCCGAAGGTGCCCTGGCTCCGCACCTGGACACGACGATTGTGCGCTCGGCGGTTGTGGCCATCGACATCCCAAGTGGCGAGGGCGAGCTGGCGGCCATCATTGCCCAGGACCTGACCGAAGAGGGACGACGGGTGCTGTACGTCGGTGACTCCAGCATCATCACCACCTGGGACGACGTGGGCGATGCGCTCGCAGTGGCCGAGTCGCTGGCCGGAGAACCTGCTCTGGCGGTTGGCATCGCGGTCGGGGCCGTGACCGAGATGCGCGACGAAAACGACTGCGTGCCCGCAGGTCCGGTGGTCGACGCGGCGTGTCAGATCATGCGCGAGGTGTCGGGAGGTCACGTCGGCATCGAGTCCGACAGCCTGCACGACCACAGCCTTGAAGAGGCGCTCAAGGAGCTTGGCGAGGCGGCCCACCTTGGCGATGCCGCCAAGCACTACACCCTGCTCCACTTTGCTTCGGCCAAGCAACGGCTCGAAGAGCGCATGGCCGAGCTGCGCGAGAAGCACAAGGACGAAGAGCCGCACATCGGCGGCTACAAGGTCATCGGCGAGATCGGTCGCGGCGGCATGGGGGCTGTGTACGAGGTCGAAGACACCGAGACCGGCGACCGGCTCGTGATCAAGACCTTGCTGCCCGAGCTCGCTTCCGATGCGCGCTTTGTGCAGCGCTTCTACAACGAGGCCCGGCTGTCGCTGGACCTGGACCATCCCCACATCGTGGCGGTGAGCGACTATGGCGAAGACGACACTGGTGTCCTGTACATCGTCATGGAGAAGCTCAACGGAAAGGAGCTGATGGAGGTGCTGGCCGAAGAAGGCAGCATCGACCAGGACCGAGCGACACACATCGCGAACGGGTGTCTGGGAGCCCTGCAGTACGCCCACGCCAAGGGCATCGTTCACCGCGACCTCAAGCCCGAGAACATCTTCTTGGTCTATGACGACGAGGGCAACGAGGACGTGCGGGTCATCGACTTCGGCATCGCCCACCCCATGGACGAAGAGTGCGAGTTCGCCAAGAACGGCATCTTGGTCGGCACACTCAACTACGTCAGTCCCGAACAGGCCAACCTCGAGGCCCTCGACGGCCGCTCAGACCTGTACAGCCTGGCGCTGGTGCTGTGGCAGTCGGTCAAGGGCGAGGCGCCGTTCAGCAACAAGAACCCCTACATGCTGGTCATGGCCCGCATGGACGGACCGGCCCCCCGCATCGACGACGGTGTGTTCGCCGATGTGCTCGAGCGTGCCACCGCGGTCAAGCCTGCGGGACGCTACACCGACGCCGACTCCATGGCGGCGGCCCTGCGTGGCGAGGCCCAGCCACTGCTTCAGCCAGAGCCCGAGACAGACCTCGAGCCCGATGGGGCCAACCAAGCCGACGACGAAGACACCGATGATGCGGTGACCGATCCCGGCGGTGCGGTGCCCGAAGCTGCGGTGCGCGAGTCGCTTCCGCCGCCTATGCCCGAGGCGGCCCCAGCTCCACAGGCGACCGCCGAACAGGTCGCCGCGGCGGCGCCGGCCGCTGCTCAGAGCTCAAAGCTGCCGATGATCATTGGAGCGGTGGTGGTTGTGGGCGTCATCGGAGCCATCATTGCCGCCGGTGTCGCCTTTACGATGATGTAGCGGGCTAGATCGCGACGCTTGTTGCGACCCGGGCTGGCTCGAAGCTGCGGAAGGCCTGTCCCCGCTTCGCGTTGCGCTCGTCCATCTCGGCTTGCAAGGCATGAAGCGCGTCGTCGTACTTCTTGGCGCACTCTCGGGTCGCATCGCAGGGCATGAGGTGGTCGAAGTCGCTGTCGATCGTCGGCATCTTGAAGCCGGTGATGCACGCGATCATGCACAGCTGTGCAGAGCTCTGCTTGTCGGCGATGGTCTGGTCGGGCCACAGCTTGCCGGCGAGGAAGCGCGGGTCGCGGACGTAGGCGCTGACCGAGCCCACGTGGCTGTGGTAGGCGCTGACACAGAAAAAGGCCGCGCACAGGAAGTCCTTGAGCGTGCTCTCGGTCAGCTCGCGCTCTTCGCCGAAGTACTTGCTGACCGCTTTCCAGAAGGCCTCGGTGGACTCGCGGTGGTCGGTGAGCACCGTGGCCATGGCTGGTGAGTTGGCAAAGGAGTCGTTGACGAAGGACTCGAGGCAGCGCCAGTAGGCCAATCCTTCGACGCCATAGGCGTAGTCAATGCCCTCGGGCAGATCGTCGGGGTGCACGCCCTTGCGCTTGAGCTCTTCGTCGAATCGCTCGAGTCGGAAGTCGTTGAATGCCTCGGCGTAGACATCTTGCATCGCATCCCAGCTGAAGCCGGAGGTCCGATGCAGCAATGCGCCCCAGGGAAGCAGGGACAGCGTGGCGCCGTTGTTGATGGCCGCCGTTCGGTAGTGGAAGGGGGCCACGAAATTACGCAGCGGATTGGCCAGTGGCAAGCATTTGCGAGACGCCAACATCAGCGCATTGGCGAAGCCGAGGTGGCACCGCCCGACGTGGTCGGCCAGGGTCGTCCAGGTGAGGCCGGAGCTGCGGAAGGTGAACTTGGCGGCTTCCCAGCCGTCGTCCCCTGGCTTGACGTCCTTGCCTTGCAGGTGGATGCGCAGTGGTGTGCCGTCCTCTGCGAAGTACGCGTCGCCCCCATAGGATGCCAGGCCCTCGCGCACAGCGAACTTCTCCATGTTGCCGTGTCGGACGACAAAACCACCGTCGTCGGTGCGCTCGAGTCGCTGGGCTGCGAGCCCGGCGAATGCCCATCGCGTCAGAGCCGCATCGGATGAGGGATCGTCCCACTCGACTTCTGGCTCGGGCAGGTACTTGCCGTAGGTGTCGACGATGACGGTCTGTGCCTCGGTGACGTCCTTCCACAGGTCGCCGAAGTCGTTCATCGGCGCCCAGCTGTTGTTGAGGATCATGTACTGCTTGACCACCCACGGCCGGACCGGGATGTCGTCGTCGCTGACGGCCACCTCGACTCCGCCGAGTTCGAACGTGGGCAGATTGGGATCGGCCTCGACATGTGGAATGGGAATCGCCTTGGCGTCGATCTCTTGGAATCGGTCGGCGGCTTTGCGTACGAGGCGAAACACGTTTGCGGTATGCCAGTCCATCATGGTGGCCTCCAGGGTGCTTTCCAGGGGCGCAGACGCTACCATGCCGCTCCAGCGAGGTGTGTGTGGCCAAGGCCTTCTCCGAGATTCCAGGACCTCCAGGGCGTTTTTTGATCGGCGAGCTTCCGACCCTTGCGGGCAATCCTCCCTGGGAGGTGTGTGCCTCGTATGGAAGGCAGTTCGGAGGCATGACGCGCATTCATGTGCCGGGCAAGAACTGTGTCGTGCTCAACGATCCCGATGTCATCGCCGATGTGCTCATCCACAAGACCGACGACTATTGGCGCGACCGGCCACGGGGGGCCGTTCTGCCGGTGGCTACAGACGACAGCGCCTTCATCTCACCCGGCGGCAACCACTGGGCCGAGCGCAGGGCCTGGCATCCACAGCAACACGAGGGCATCGACGCGTGGCTTGATGCTCGGGTTCAAGGGCTCGTTCCCGTCATTCAGCAGACCCTGGAGCGCTGGGTCGACAAAGGGGCCCAAGAGGCGTCCGATGTGGTGAACCGGCTGACCTGCGACCTGCTCTTTGCCGCCTCGTACGACGGCGGACCTGTGAGCGACGACGAATACGATCTGTTCATGCAGGTCGCGACCGCACTCGACTCCCGAATGCAGTGGCGTTGGCCCTTCCGCAAGCCCATCTGGGGAGCCGAACAAAAGGCCTACGATGACTGGCAATCGGCGGGCGAAGTGCGCTTCGACGCACAGACCGATGAGGGCTCGCTGCCCGAGATCATGCGCAAGGCCGCGTTGCTGGACAAGCCGTCTCGCATGGCCCGGGGCATGAATGCTGTGCTGCTCGAGGGCGGGTTCAGCTCGGGCAGTGGCATCTCGAGCACCTTGTGGCAGCTGACGCAGCATCCAGACGAGGCCAAGAAGGTCGCCGATGCGGTGGCGGCCCTGCCCCGCCCGCTCACTTGGAAGTCCATCGACGCCTGTGAGCCTCTTGACCACGCTCTTCGCGAGGCCATGCGCATTCTGCCTCCCGTGCCCATCTTCTTCCGCAACAGCACCAAGGAGCGCAGCATCGAGCTGGGTGGCTACGAGCTGCCGCCCAACACCGTGTTGTTTGTGACCAACTGGTTGCTGCAGCGCGAGAGCGATCACTGGGAAGACCCGTCCGAGTTTCGACCGAGTCGCTGGGAGAACGGCGTGGCCGCTGCCAATCCCTATGGGTCGGGTCACTTCTCTCCGTTTGGTCGTGGACCTCGCAGCTGTGCCGGAGAGCGGTTGGCGCTGCTGGTGCAAAAGACCGCGCTCGCTGTGTTGTTGAGTGAGGGCAGCATCGAGGTGGGCAAGGGGCAAGGTGAGCAGCAGCTGGGCTTCTTCTTTGCGACGCTGCGCATGGACAACACCTCTCTCATCGCCAAGAAGCGCTGATGCCTGCCCCGCCGGACGGACGGCTGCCCAAGCTCGGGCTGCGACCCAACCAAGTGACGACACAGGACGAGGAGCTTCGCTGGGGTGCGTGGCAGAAGCTCGAACCGTTGCCCTTTGACGGTGATGTCGATGCCGCTGCCGACCGGCTCATTGAGGTCGCCAAGTCCTTTGAGCGCACCGCCTTTGTCGAGCGCGACGGGCTCTATCTGAGCTTCACCTTCTCGACCCGTTGGTTCACCGACGATGTCGAGTTCCTGATTGCCCCCGACGAAGGGGTCGTTCACTTCCGCTCAGCGAGCCGTCTAGGCTGGGGTGACAAGGGTGTGAACCGGCGGCGCATGAAGCGATTCAGCAGTCGCTGGGCCGATAGCGGCGCATAGCTCGCATCCGATGTATCCCGGGGCACGGTCCGCTCGTATATTG
>Ga0114932_10003133_pt1 | contig 16572 bp, 28 predicted proteins | sample 2SBtaG_2_FD_87286 | JGI IMG/M metagenome (GOLD analysis project Ga0114932, IMG submission 87286) | Deep subsurface microbial communities from Kolumbo volcano to uncover new lineages of life (NeLLi) - 2SBTROV12_ACTIVE470 metaG | ecosystem: Environmental > Aquatic > Marine > Volcanic ... | reverse complement strand
TCAAATTTTTAGGTATCAAGAGATCTGAGGGGTTTATGGAGCACCTGAGATTAGATTTTGTGGTACAAGATATTAATTATAAAGAAATGCCACAATTTGTGGCGCTAGGTAAGTCCTTTGGTGGCGTAGACAATGTATCATTTTCTATGGTTACTAACTGGGGCACTTGGAGTGATGAAATTTTTGATCAACGAGCAATTTGGAGAAGAGATCACCCAGAATTTGATTCTTTTATGCAGGTTTTGTGCAGTGAGGAGCTTCAGGACGCCGATTTTGTAGATATGTCAAATCTACACTCTTATTTGCAGGAGGCTACACATGGGAAAAATGATCCATAAGATTACTGAGTGTATGGGGAGCTTATTTACATGTACCAACGTATATGTGTCTAATTCTAGGCAAGAAGTGTCCATAACTCAAGCTATATATGATCAAGACGTGCTCGTACATAAGAATAATATAATATTATCAGTAAATCAACTGGAAGAAATTATCAAAAAGGCCCACAGTTATGATTAATTTAATCACCCCCATAAATAGCTTAGGATATGGTGTTGCGGGATTCAATATATTAAAATCTCTCTACGAAAAAGACCCAACAGTAGCGCTTTATCCTATTGCGCCCCCTGAGCCAGAATATGAATTACCTATTGTTCAAGCCGCAATAGCCAATAGGAATAATGCTATTTTAGATCGACCATGTGTAAAAATATGGCATCAACACGATCTTTACAACAGAATAGGCAAAGGACTGTATGTAGGATTTCCTATTTTTGAGCTTACGGAATTTAGCGAAGAAGAAATTGCTAGTCTGCACCATTGTGATAAAATATTCGTGTGTTCTGAGTGGGCCAAGGGTGTAATAGTAAATAATACCAAATTTGACGATAATGATGTCCATGTGGTGCCTCTGGGGGTAGATTTGGACATCTTTCAGCCCCGCGCTTCTTCGGGAAGACCCACAACCGTGTTTTTTAACTGTGGAAAATGGGAAAAGCGTAAGGGTCATGACGTATTATTAGATTGTTTTAATTCTGCCTTCAATATCAATGATGACGTGGAATTATGGATGATGTGTGACAATCCCTTCATAGGGGAACAGAATCACGGGTGGCAAAATCTGTATAAAACCTCCCCCTTAGGGGCTAAGATTCGCATGATTCCCAGACAACAAACCCACAAAGATGTGTATAATATTATGGCACAAACCGACTGTGGGGTGTTTCCATCGAGGGGTGAAGGCTGGAATCTGGAGCTGCTTGAAATGATGGCGTGCGGTAAGCATGTAATAGCTACAAACTATTCTGCTCATACGCAATTTTGTAGCGACGACAATTGTAGATTAGTGGGTATAGATAATCTAGAAACAGCTTACGACGGAGTGTTCTTTTCTGGTAAAATTGGTTTGTGGGCCGAGGTATCCGACATACAAAAAGAACAAATTGTTTCATATATGCGCGAGGTGCATGAAACTAAGCAGCAAAACGGTCTTCCTGTAAACTATTCTGGTATAAGTACAGCAGAAAAGTTTTCATGGGCCAATTCGGTTCAAGAGGTGATAGATGGAATTCAAAACACCACGACAGCTTCTAAAAGCATACAGACAGGGATTTAATGGGAGCATTTGTGACCCACATGATGTATCTAATCTATTGGGCGAATTACCAATGCCTGTTTTCGGGGCAGCTGCACATGGGCTCAAAAACACAGGAGGGCGACAGCTCTCACTCCCATTTAAATCCCTTTTAAAATTTGATAGTGGTTTTGGTAGTGAACAACAAACCACTGGTGACTGTGTTTCTCATTCTACTAGAAATGCAGTTGATATTACCCGCTCTGTAGAAATAGATATTAAAGGTGACAGAGAGGGATTTGTAGCTCGTGGAGCTACAGAGGGTATCTATCAGTCTCGTGGCCACAGGACGCAAGGAATGTCTTGTTCCAAAGCAGCTAGATATGTACATCAAAATGGTGGAATTCTTCTTCGGAAAGAATACGATGACATAGATCTATCTATATATAATTCAGCCATTGGCGCACGCCATCGGCTTCCTTCTAGTGTTTATGTAGACGAAGCCCAAAAACACCAAGTTAAAACAATATCTCTTATTTCTACGGTAGAAGAGGCCAGAGATGCTCTAGCTAATGGATATGCTATTTCAGTATGCTCTGGTTATGGTTTTTCTAGTCGTAGAGATAAGCACGGTATTGCTAAAAGGTATGGGTCATGGAATCACGCAATGTGTTGGTGCGCTTGTGATGATACCAGAGAAGTTTACAATGAAACTTTATTTCTCATACAAAACTCATGGGGAAATTGGAACTCAGGCCCAAAAAGACACGCGCAACCTGACGGAAGTTTTTGGGTTCGAGAAAAAGATGCTCGTGGAATGTTATCAGAACAAGGCGCATGGGTATTTAGTGACGTGGAGGGGTTCCCCCCAAGAAAAGTTGATTGGACTTTAGAGGAGGTGTTTTGACATGAAACAAGACAATACTACAAAAGCCATCATATCTGCTATTATATTAGTAATGGGTATTTTTGGTCAAAGCGCACAAAAGCCCCAAGATAATGTAGGTAATGATAATGTTGATAGCATTCTCAACGAAGTAAATCTAGCTTTTGACTTAGCAGAAAAAAATATATTAAAGAGTAAACCAGATAATCCCGATGATAATGTGGAGTGCTCTTGTAATGGAACGGGAGTTATAGTACATGGGGATGGTCATGAAACACCATGTCCTTGTGAAGTGTGTGAATGTGAAGCGCCTCCTACAACACCACCTGAGGAAGACTGTACTCCAGTGTTCCAACGGGGATTATTGAGGCGTTTGTTTAAACGTTAGTTTTAATTTTATAGGGAGTAATGATATGAAAAATCCGAAAGTATTGGCATTGTTGAAGTCTCGTAGATTTTGGGTAGCGGCAGCTGGTTTGGTAACTGTTGTAGCTTCTGACACTATTGGCCTTCAGTTAGATACAGATCAGCTTGTTTCTTTGGCTACTATTGTAGTGGCATGGATCATTGGTGATACTGTTCGAGAAACTAAATAAGAATAGGGAGGAGGACCTTATGGTGGAGTTTTTTCAAAATTTTAGTTTATTTCAATGGCTTCTCATTATTGCTGGTTCTGTGATTTTATTTCCAGTTATTAAAGAAATGTTTGCAGAATCCTCTGAAGAAAAGCCGACAGTATTAAAGGAGAGTAAAAAACTTACCATGGACACAGACTTAACTAACCTCGTTAGACATTGGGAACTGCTATCTCAAGCTTGCGCAGACGCTCAGCTTACGGAAGCGGTCCAAAAGCTAGAAGAAGTATTCCCTTTACTAATGAAAACACACAAGACCGAGCCTGAAGAGGTGCAACATGAAGAACCAACGGTTTAATGTTGTAGCTGGATTGGTTTTGATAATCATAGGTATTTTTCTTGACGACATTCGGGAATGGATGCCCGAAGTCAAGAATACACCGGCTGTTGACATTAGCGAGCCCACTGATATAATGTTAGGAGAAGTTCGGGCGGTTTGTAATCTCGTAACAGATCCAGATGACCGTTTGAAAATGTGTGTTTTTAATAAAGTGTTTGCCGACAGAATACCCGATTATAATATCACAGCGCAACAAACAAATGATTTATATGTAGACGCAGCTAAGAATTTCTTCGGAGATTCCATTAGAGGCAAATATGACAACCTTTCTGTGAAACTGAAACAACTAATTGAATCAGTTATTACAAATGAAGATCATAGACTTATAGAACCAGAAAAACGTGATTTGAATAAAAAATTTATGGCTTTAGCGTGGTGTCTACAATAATTAAATTGACAATCTAGTGAGCATCTACTATAATGTTACCAGTAGATGCTTTTTTAACCCTTTATGGAGAATGATTATGAGTAATTTGATTCAGGCGGCAGAAAGTCACTATAAGTCTCTCATGGATAAGTACGCGCTGTGTTTGAATGCATGCATGGGTAGCGATCACCCCGACCTTGATAAGTTTTTAGGATCAGTGGAGCAATATGAGCAGGCTTTGGCGCAATTTAATGTGATACAAACTATTAAGTCTCAAATGGTAGCTGATCCCGAGGCTGAATTAGCGGAAAGCGAAAATAATGAAGGTTAACATGACGTTTATTGTTACGCAATGTAACACTAAACTAAACCCCATAGATGAAAACTATTTCAAATTTTTCATCAATAATCATAACAAGTTTCCATCTGGGGTGATGAGGAGCAAGGACGAGTACGACACCTTAAAATCTATATCAGATAAATATTTTCATTTAGAGTTTGACTGGATGAATAAAGAAATATGCGACTTTAGGAAGATGTCGTTGGATGAATGTGAAGTTATCTATGTAGCTAACATTCCAGAAATATTAGGAATTACTAAGTCAGGACGCTTCATATCAGACGCTGAAGCCGAGAGACAGAAAATCAAAGTAGATAAATATTATGAACAACTCTTATCAAAACGAAGCAGATGCACCTTTAGAAGATAGTAGTGTAAGCGCTTCTTTAGTAATATATGTAGATGCGGAAGGTGGTATAGGATTTGAGTGTGAATGGGACGAAGGTGTTGAATCTGTTGCTTCTATAGGGGCTGTTTTTTACAAGCTCCTAGAAGAGGATCTTACAACAGATATTTTACGATTCCTTGAACGGCAGTGTGTAATACAAGAAAGGACTGATGAGTATGAAGCTATTTTACAATCTATACATCAGCTAAAATTGCTCAAAGAGGCTGATAAGGCTTCTGGAGGTGATGATATTGTTATATCACCAAGCGATGCAGCTAAAATGTAACATCTTACTTTAGATAGGGGATGATTCATGTCAACACATAAAAAAATCGCTTGGGAAAGTTGGAATGCTGTGGTTGAAGAGATAGAGGCTTTTCCATCGTCCATAGAACCATACGAAGAAGAAGCTGCGCAATCATTTGATCAAATGGACAAACCGTCTGAGCTTGGTGAGATCTTTATTCAGCAACCGAAATTTGTTTATACGCCTCTGGGTATATATCCAGCTGAATCTACTTTCAAACCATCAGATAGATGGGACTGTTGGATAGGATATACTAATTTTGGTATTACAAAAAACATAGCCAACATATTAGACACTCAGGTGGATGGTGTTGAAGCATTAAAAATACTAGGAAAATATTCTTTCTTTATTGGTGTAGGTAAATTGTTTGATATTACAGACGTTAGACAAAATATAGAAAGCGCACTGTGCGCCTATACTGAACAAGAAATACTGTCCAATGAGGATACTCAAGCTACAGTAGATTTAGTGAAGGAACAGTTAAGCACAAATAAGTACTGGTCGATGCTTGTTTCTCCCGAGGGTAAGGTGGAGTATGTAGTATCCGACAATATGGACAAGGTATATTTAGATGGTCTAAATAACCTAATGGAACTTAAACAAAATATAGGTGGCATAATATTAAGGGGCCAAAATGGATAAATTTGAAAGTCACAAATTGAATAGTTATTCTATTAAAGAGCTTTTGGAAAACCCTCACATTAATGGAATTATATATAAGGTGTTCAATAGATATAGAAGAGCGATAGATCTAGATGAACTTGACTCAATAAAAATGACCATACTATGGGATTGTGCTAATAGATATGACCCTTCAAAAGGGGCACAATTTACATCTTTTCTATATCAACAGCTAACGTTTGCCTGTAAGAATGAGTTAAAAAAGAGAAAAAATGAGTTCAATAACATAGAAAATCTAGAGATGTTAAAAAATATGGGCATAAAAAACACCCACAAGAGCGCAAACATTAGCGATAAATCTAGAGACAGATCCATGCATAGTGGTCATGAAATGTATGATATGATAGATGGCTTACCACCTGATATTGCTAAAGTTTTAGAACAACGCTTTGTATACAGTATGACTATGAATGAAATTGGATCAGCAAATGGATACAGTAGAGAAACAGCGCGCCGACGCTTAATAAATGCTATTCAAGTATGTAAAAAAAGAAACTCTATTAAAACATAATTTGTGTATATATAGTGGGAACTGGATCTCTTTGTGGATAGACATAGGAAATAATCGTATTTAATTCTATTCTTATAGAGGGAGATCTATTATGGCAGTTCCTAGTGGAAACAATGACAAGAGAAACACAAGTGGTGGCGCATTTACGGCTACTACTGAAGGTGGTACAATTCTGGGTAATATGACCACCGGTACCGTGATTACTAATGCTTTGGCTCTTAAAGACAATGCAGTTGAGTGGGCTCAAGGCACACTTCCGAGAATTTTGGCTGATGGCCTCAGTGCCAACCAAAAGATCTTGAGTGGTGGAACTTTTGCGTATTCGGTTGCGGGTCAATATATTATTAGAACCATTTCTACCACTATTTCTGGTGTTTCTTCTAACGCAATGTTAATTCCAGATAACGCTGGCCCCCATTATCCTATCGCGCAATTCCAGCATGATTTTGGTGCTGATGTAACGAGCCTAATGAGAGCAAATCGATTCTCTCGTGTTGGGTTCTTTAATAACGGCAACAAGATTAGTTCACGAAAATTGTGGCTTAATGCTGCTGGTACTGCTGTTGCCACACCTAGTACTCTTACTAGTACCAATATGTGGGATCTTGCTGATGGCAATGCGTCTGACAGGGCGGCTGATAGCGCAGCAAATCCAACGCGAGCAATTCCGGGTGAATTGGTTATGAAAGTTGACTTTGTTGACCTTAGTATTGCTACCGGTGGCGACTTCTTTGACTATAAGGCTATCACTGGTATGTAATACTGTATCGCGCACAGAGGGGGAGGGATTCCTCCCCCTTTTTTTTTATTAACACGGGAGCCAAACCATGAACGACGCTTGGGGTGTAATTGGCTCTATAGTAGAGCTTACGGTATTACCATTAATGGGGTGGGTATTATTCACAATAATTAATCATGGTAAACAAATCATCATACTGGAGGAGAAAGTGAACGACTCCTTAAATAGGCGCATGACTTCAATTGAAGACAAGGTGATCAGTATGGAAACTAAAATAGAAACTAAAATAGACGCCCTAGAAGAGAGCGTCGTAGACTGCAAATTAGCGATCAACGATAAGATCAATGAACGATTCGACACACTCATGCAAAAACTGGAGAACAAATAATGGGTATTGAATCCATGATAATACAAAAAGTTATGGATGAATTGGGAATTTCGCAAGAAATGGTTGACAAAGTCAAGGGCATCATAGATAATATTGATATTCAAACTTACGGTGATAAAACTGCTATCGAAATCAGTATGAAGAAGATCACCATCACCATTGACAAATAGATTATAAGCTGGAAGCCATAATGTCAATCAAATCACTCATGAATTATAGTTTTGTTTCTAAGTACGCTAGATGGATACCTGAGAAGAAGAGACGTGAGACGTGGAGGGAATCAGTTGACAGAGTCATGCATATGATGTATGAACAGTACCCCGATGTCAACGGCGACATAGTGTGGGCGTATGATATGATGCATAAAAAAAGAGTTTTAGGTTCTCAGAGAGCGCTCCAATTTGGAGGACAGCCTATCTTTAAGCATCATGCTAGGATGTATAACTGTATTGCGTCTTATATTGATAGGTTAAGATTTTTTCAAGAGTGTATGTATCTTCTCCTATGTGGATGTGGTACTGGTTTTTCAGTACAAAAACATCACGTAGCTAAATTGCCAACTCTTGTAAAAGCTAAAAAGGGTACTAAAAAATTTGTAATTCCTGATACCATCGAGGGATGGTCAGATGCGCTGGGTGTTCTGGTTAGTAGCTTTTTTGAACAAGATGAACTTTTCCCAGAGTACGTAGGTAAAACTGTAGTATTTGACTACTCTGGAATTAGAGCTGCTGGTGCTTATTTAAGTTCTAGTGGTGGTAAAGCTCCCGGACCCGAGCCTCTTAAAAAAGCTTTATCTAATATTAAAAAGGTCCTTGATAAAGCTATCAAAAACGCTGAATTCGCCTCCGGCGATGTGCGTAAATTAACACCAATCGAAGCATATGATATTGTGATGCACGCAGCAGATGCTGTTATTAGTGGTGGCGTTAGGCGCAGTGCAACCATTTGTTTGTTTTCTCCTGACGACCAAGCTATGGCACAAGCGAAAACTGGCAATTGGTTTCATGATAACCCTCAACGCGGAAGATCTAACAATTCTGCACTACTTCTCAGAGACTCAACAACTAAAGAAGAATTTGCAACTCTAATGGAATCAGTTCGTGAGTTTGGAGAGCCGGGATTTGTGTGGTCAGATTCGACTGAACTAGTAGTCAATCCATGTGTTGAGATTGGTTTGTATCCTGTGGATGTAACTACTGGAGAAACCGGTTGGCAGGCATGTAATTTAAGCACTATTAACTGCTCTAAAATAGAAACAGAAGAAGATTTTTACGAATCATGTAAAGCAGCAGCTATTATTGGAACCTTACAAGCAGGTTTTAATAGTTTTTCTTACTTAGGAGAGGTGACTGAGCGCATTATAGCCCGTGAAGCCCTCTTAGGTGTCTCAATGACAGGTATTATGGACAAGCCTGAGATATGTCTTGATCCTACTATTCAGCGCCACGGGGCTAAGATTGTTAAAGACACAAACAAAAAAATAGCGGAAAAAATCAACATCAACATTGCTGCGCGTACTACATGTATTAAACCAGAGGGAACTACCTCTTGTATATTGGGAACTAGTAGTGGTATCCATCCACATCACGCAAAACGGTACATTAGGCGCGTTCAAGCCAACAAGATGGAGCCAATCTACCAGTATTTTCAAACTATAAACGAGAGAGCCTGTGAGGAGTCCGTCTGGTCTGCTAATGATAGTGATGCGGTTATATCTTTTTGTGTAGAAGTTGCGACCGGATCTAAAACCAAGAACCAAATTAGCGCTCTTGAGTTGTTAGAATATGTTAAGTCAACCCAAAAGAATTGGGTAACAGGTGGTATTAATGCAGACGCTAACGTTCAGCCTTGGTTAACACATAATGTATCTAATACCATCAACATTAAACCTGAAGAGTGGGATGATGTAGAAAAATTCATTTACAAAAACAGAAATTTCTTTTGCGGGATCTCTTTGTTGCCGATAACAGGTGATAAGGATTATCCACAAGCCCCTTTTACTGCCATATATCTACCAACCGAACAAGTGCGCCAATATGGTGACGGTTCATTATGGGTAAGTGGTCTTATTGAAGTAGCCTTGAATCTTTGGGAGGATAATTTATGGGCCGCCTGTGATGCCCTTATTGGACGTGGAAAACGACCTAAGGGAGGATCAAAACGTAACTGGATGTCTAGATGTGAGAAATTTGCAAACAAGTATTTTGACGGTGACGTGAAAAAGCTAACATACTGTATGAAAGATGTATATAACTGGAAAGAATGGGTAGATTTAAATCGTGAGTATAGTGATGTAGATTACACTCAGGTTATAGAAGAAGTAGATAATGTAAAACCCGAGCAAGAATGGGCCTGTAGCGGCGGCGCCTGTGAACTACTTTAAAGGAGCTTATAGATGCATAACATACAGCACATTTCAGAAAAAGAGATACAATCTCACCTATCTATGGGTCATATAATAGGTGTTATGGAAGAAGTCTTTAAACATCCAGAAAAAGGCCAGATGCCTCCTAAGATCTACCTAGAATTAGAAGGTAACAGTGACTTTAGGGCGATGCCAGCCAAATTTGGAGACGCTGTAGGTATTAAATGGGCATCCATCTTTCCAGATAATGAAAAAAAGAAAAGGGGCACAAATGTTTCCGCTACTATCATGCTGAATGATATTGAAACAGGGTATCCCATTGCATTAATGGATGGAATGCTTATAACATCCTATAGAACAGCCGCTGTTACAGGACTTGCCACCAAATATTTATCCAGAGAAGATTCTCAAGTAGCTTCTTTTATAGGGTGTGGCTTTCAGACAATGTACCAAATAGAAGCTGTATTACATGTGAGAGATATACAGCATATTAAGTTGTTCGATCTAGACAAAAATAAATGTGAACATTTGTCAGCTATTTTTGGTGACAGTGTGGCCATTTGTGATACAGTAGAAGAGTGCGTGCGCAATAGCGATATCCTAACCACCTTAACGCCCTCCAGAAAACCCTTTATTGATTTGGAATGGCTAGAGTCTGGTATTCATCTTAATGCTATTGGAGCAGACGCTGAAGGAAAACAAGAGTTTGAAAGTAATTTGGGAACGGTTTGTGATATATGTGTGGTAGACGATAAAGCCCAAGCCTTTCATTCCGGTGAATCCCAACATACAGAAAACAAAGATAAATTTATTAATCTTGATCAAGTGGTGAGATTTGGGTTTGAAAGACCTGATTCTAGTATATCGCTATTTGATTCTACTGGTTTAGCAACAGAAGATGTGGCAGTTGCTAATTATATATATAATCAAATCAATAGTTAGGTATAACATGAATCATCCCGATCATATTGCTAGAGTAAAACAATTGTGTGACATTAACTCCGGTATCAATTGGATTGCTCCAACACAATCTAAAGATAAGTGCTGTAATCGTAAACTTCAGGTAAAAAAACTATCTGATACAGCAATTATTCCAACAAAAGCTCATTTATCTGATGCGGGTTGGGATCTATATGCTTCTGAAGCGTGTGTTATACCACCAAAAGAAAGACGTGTTATTAAAACAGGAATTTCATTGGCAATACCAGAGGGTTATGTTGGTCTTATATGGCCCCGATCTGGATTGGCTGTTAAAAAAGGAGTTGATGTGTTAGCTGGTGTTGTAGACGCAGGATATAGAGGTGAAGTAATGGTCTGCTTGCTTAATACCCAATACTTTTGTGACATCTCTGGACAAGAAGATCATATTGATATAAATGTGGGTGACAGAATTGCGCAAATACTCTTTCAAAGAGTTCCTCATTTTAAACTTATCGAGGTTGATGATCTTAAAGATACAGAAAGATCAGAATCTGGATTTGGGAGTAGTGGAAAATGACCATACCATTTAGCACACCTAACAATAGAATGTTTTATGCCTGTGTGGGTGTGCTTGTAGGCCCTGAGCTTGTAGGTCGTAATGACATTGACCAAATGTCTGATGCTACTGATCATAAATACCTCACTGGCGTCACTTCGGTGGGTGTGAATGGTGATATGCCCTCTACATCTTTGATGGATGTAGGACGGTTTCAACGAAAGTTTCATTATTATGGACAGCAGTCTTTTGAGATTACTATTGAGCGCAACATAGATGCAGATGCAAACTTTTTTTACCATATAAGTGAATCAGATTACGGTACTTATAACGCTTCGCATATACTTCACGCTAACAATCTACATAGCCAAGGCTACGAAGACAACAATGCTAAATGTCTTAGAAGCTACGATATAACCATCTTATATGGTGGTGATGACACATCACGATTGAGCGCTGGAACTGATGTATATTCTATTACATATCAAAACTGCGTTATTAATTCCATTAGTTATTCTATGTCAGTGGGTGAAACTTTAAAAGAATCTATTTCTTTAACAACACGTCACGTTAGAACAAATAGCAACACTCGTGCATCTGACTATAGTAATTTACCCGGCAGCGCTCAGAGTGGTAATAATATCAAATGGGATGATTTTCGTCCTATGATACAACCCGCGTCCGCAGCAGCGCTACGTGCCTATTGGCCTGACGAAATTATATCAATGTTTTATCTAGATAATGCTGACAGAGGGCTATCTTTACTCGGAATACAATCTATTGATATAGAAATGGCAATAGAATATGCTGAGCCTGCCGATATCGGAATATGGAGAGGGGGAGATAAGGTAGGTGGTGTTTTCCAGCCTAAAGAATTAAACAAATGGAAGACAGTTATAACACCAGTTCAAGTTACAGCTTCTTTCACTGGCGTTACTAGAAAATCATTTTATGATTTAGGATTATCTAGAGGGGGCACCACAGATGGTAGTAATCAATCACTAGCTAATGTAGATTTTACATTTGGTCAACCGGATAGCGCTAGTGATCTATATCAAAACCCATCATCGTCTCCCCGCGATAAATATGCGCGAACAGATAGAATTATTAAAATAGTTGCTGAAAAATTTCCCGCAGGACTTCCTAAACATTACTTTGTAATGGATCTAGGACAAAAGAATTACTTAACAAGTATGAGTTTTTCTGGGGCGGATGCTGGGGGAGGAAATCAAGAGGCTACGTTATCTTACCAAAATGACTATAGCGATATAGTATTAGCCAAGGACACGAGTATTAAAACGGTTACTAATAGTGGTCCTTATTAGGAGATATAAATAAACATGGCGAGGAGAAACACATCCCATAGATCTAAACCTAAGCCAGCTCGACCACAGAGGAAGAAACTAAAACCAAAAACAAAAAATCAAGAAGAATATATTCGATCAATTGCAGAGTCAGATGTAACATTTTGTACGGGTCCAGCTGGTTCAGGTAAAACAGCCGTTGCTGTAGGACTAGCGTGTGAGTATCTACTTGAAAAAAAAGTAGAAAAAATTATACTTACAAGACCTGTTGTAGAATCAGGTAGTCGTGGACTCGGTTTTTTGCCCGGTACCATGAATGAAAAAATTCAGCCGTGGCTGGTACCGATTATCGAAGAAATGAATCTTTATTTAACCAAAGACACTGTCAACTCTTTTAGATCATCTAACACAATTGAATTATGTCCTCTAGAATATATGAGAGGTCGTAATTTTCATAACAGTTTTATGATTCTAGACGAAGCGCAAAATGCTACGTTTGATCAAATTAAAATGTTTATCACAAGAATTGGCAGAGATTCTAAGGCGACCATAAATGGAGACCTTGATCAAACCGACTTGATACAACATCAATCAGGCTTAGCATATTGCTCAGAGAGACTAGACCAGCTCGATGGAGTGGGTATTTGTACACTAGGCACGGAAGACATCATAAGAAACACCATAATATCTAAGATCTTAGAAAGATTATAAGGATAACACAATGTTTAAAAATTGTGTGTTTTATTTTATGTTGTGCGCTATTACTATAATAGCTGGAATTGACACATTTTGGACAGTTGAGACACAGGAGCAAATTCTACAAAATGAAAAAAACCCCATATCTAAACTGCTTATTCAGAACCACGGAGTGGGTATGTTTCTGGGCATAAAGCTGGTATTAACCACCTTGGTTGTGTCCGTATTACAGCTTCAGTATTACCGTCTCAAGAAAAAAAGATGGATGTTATGGACCGTTACTTGTGGTCTTTTATTATTCCAAATTGTATTATTACTAATGTTAATGTCTTGGCCCCCTTTTGGTCATAGCTGGAGTTAAATTATGCCTCTTTATGATTTTGAATGCGCTCCATGTGCATACTATACAGAAATACGTCAAGATATCAATGATCCAGCTGTTCATCAGTGTCCCCACTGTAACGAAGATACCTTAATAAAGGTCTTTATTAATCCTCCCGCCGTGTTTGTGAGAGGGGAATCCAATACTATTGGACAGCTCGCAGAAAAAAATACTCGCAACATGGGGACTTACGAAAAACAGGAAAAGGATCATGCCAATTTGACAAACAATAACCCAGAGCATCGCAAAAAACGAGACACACATAGAAAAATTAATTCTATGACACAAACACAAAAGTTGAAATGGATCAAAGAAGGAGATTAAGATGTCTTTAACAGATGAAACTACTGTTTATCGAAGTCAGTGCCCTCATCACGCAACAATTACCATGAAGATAGACATCAGAAAAATCAACAGTGACGGTACTCTTGACGCAGAAGTTATGGGTAACCCCCTCTTGCAAAAATATGGCATATCTACCAAAGCGCAGTTTCATGTATCAGGAAGTGACGAAGCAGAGTGTATCAATACTCTTAAGACTAAACTGGAGCAATTAAATGGCTAGATGGGAAAATGAGGACGTAAGTGATCTTAACTTACCTGATCCTGAAGCAACTACCACAGACTTTATAGGTAAAGATGGAAAATCTGTTGCAGAAACAAAAGCTTTTGCTAAAATGGTTACATCATCTCTAGGGAGCTTATACTATATAAAATATGGGCGCGGTGAGATATTAGATCCGTACCAAATAGACTCCCTTAGAACAGGTGGAAAATTATTTACATTTAAAAAAGTGTCTAAAGAAGCTTTTAGTCTCTATAATAGATACCTTGAAAGCAGAAACCGTTTATACTTTACTCGCGCACGAAGACTTATAATGGAGACCATATAATGAAAAAAGGACCCTTGTCTAAAAAGGACAAACAATTTATTGATGAGAATCTTTCTATGGGTGTTGAAGCCCTAGCAGAGAAACTGGAAAGATCAACCTCATCAATTGAAAAATATGTAGAGGATAATGACGACCCTAATCGCGGTAAGGTTCATGATCTTTTTGCCAGAAAAAAAGACAGGGGTGTTACTGTCATGACAGAAGCGGCTTCTATTGCATCTGATGATAATAAAAAAAATCAAACAGTAAGCGCACCCAAAAGATATACCAATGTAATTCATAAAATTAAGGACTAATATGATTTGCACCCAAGTCGATGGATATATGAAAAAACTAATCTGCGAAGAGCTTATGATTAGTTGGTTGATCACGTTAACAGATGGTACGAAAGTGTATGGTGACTATGATAGGCCGGGCTTTGACAACCCATGGTTAAGGCTCAAAAATCACTGTCAAGAAAATAATGTGTATCCTTCTGTTGTTGAATTACATATGTTTGGGGCGCCACGTCATGTATTTTTTGAAGACCCTAAGGGGCTTGATGGTTTAAAAGTTATGAGAGGGATCGCTAAAGATCAATCTATGGACGGAGGACATTCACAATCATTTCAAACTTTAACTGTGATTTTGTTAAAGGACAACTGTATAGAATACGATGTTTCTAAATACACTTGGCCACATAATGAATTCGAGCAGGCAATTTCAGTTAGATCAATCACACAAGACAATGTGCAAAATACAATCTTTAAAAATGACTCAACAAAAAAAGAACACCCAGAAGTACAAGAGTATCTCCACGGGATCTCCGTGTAGCGCATCGCAATATGCTGCCGAAATGGTGTGCATCAGAAAAAGAGAGCGTGATAATGCTGGTAGTTTAGAATATAAATTCTGGAGCAAGTCACACAAAGATGAATATCAAATACAAATACGGGCGGCTTCTAAGTTAATCAAAAAATACGGAGAAAAGGCACTACTTCACTATCTAAATAGCCCTAATGGAAAGAATGTATTTTCATTGGGGTTTTTGCATCAATCAGGAAAATTTGTATTAATTATACGTTTTGTTGACACGGGAGTGTCTAAGTCATCCAAGATAGTAGAAGCGCAATCTAAGAAAGACAAAAAAGTAATTGATGTCCCCGAGGCAATAGAGTATAAACCTAGAGCAGCCCGAAAACAAAAAAATCTTTTTTCACAAATTAGGAATATAGAAGATGGCAAAAAAGAAAACACCTGACTACTTATCTAAGATCATTAAAGAGCACGGCAATATCATTACCAATGGTATGGATATACTGACAGAAAAAAAGAGCTACAAAGCTGTATCAATTAGTCCAGCAATAGATATCGCACTAGGTGGTGGCATTAAAGAGGGCTCATGGTTTATGTTAACGGGTGATCCTAAGAGTGGTAAAACTACTACCGCTATGCAGTTGGCGGCTAACTGTCAACAGGAAGGTCGTCCTGTTATTTATTTAGATGTAGAGGGACGCATTAAAGATATGAATTTTGAAGTGCGAGATCTCGATCCTAATAAAATGGAAATCATTCACCCTGAAGATAAGCCTTTGTCTGCTGAGGTCTTCTTAGAAGTGGCCCACAAGCTCATGACAGATCCTGAGAACCACGGTGCGCTTCTGGTTATAGATTCTATTTCATCACTATTGCCAGAAAAAGAACTGGTAGGTGATATGACTCCGGGGCGCGCTGGGCTTCCTAAGTTATTGTCTATCTTTACCAAGAAGATGGGACAAATTCTTCCTCGTCAACGTGGCATCATCGCTTGTATTACTCATTACATTGCTAATACAGCAGTGTTTGTTGTAGCTAAGATGGCAGATGGTGGTAATAAAATTCAATATCAAGCTGACACAAGAATGGAAATACGACATGGTGGAGATAAGATCTCTGCCATTACCCCTTGGTTTAATTCTAACAAAGAGAGGATAGGTCAGGTCGTTAATTGGAAGGTGATATGCTCTTCTATGGGTTCACCGGGGACTCAAGCTCAGAGCTGGATTAGATACGGACACGGTATAGATAAGGTACAAGAAATTCTGATGTTGAGTCAGGATTTGGGTATGATTGCTAAAGCTGGCGCATGGCTAACATGTGAATTTATAGTTGACCACAAGGAATTGGCCAAAGAAATAAATCCAGCAATCAATGTTGAGGATAATGAAGCTTTATTAAAAGCGTTCAAGTTTCAGGGGCAAGATAAGCTCTATACATTTTTAGCAGATAATCCTAAGTTAGTATCAATTCTAGAGAAAAGTATCAAGGAGATGTTGTAATGT
>Ga0114932_10003132_pt1 | contig 16577 bp, 14 predicted proteins | sample 2SBtaG_2_FD_87286 | JGI IMG/M metagenome (GOLD analysis project Ga0114932, IMG submission 87286) | Deep subsurface microbial communities from Kolumbo volcano to uncover new lineages of life (NeLLi) - 2SBTROV12_ACTIVE470 metaG | ecosystem: Environmental > Aquatic > Marine > Volcanic ... | reverse complement strand
TAATAACATCGGACAATTACATCTTAAAAAGTATATTAATCAAACTGCCTTGGAGTTAACCAACATAGATGATGCGATTTCAGAGGTAAATGAATTCAAGATTTCAGGTGGAAACTCGATCGTTGACACTACCAGCAGAGGGATTGGTAGAGACCCAAAAGGCTTAGCCTTGGTATCCAGAGCAACAGGTACCCATATTGTAATGGGATCAGGATACTACGTACCTCTTTCTTATCCTGATGGCACGACATCAAAAAGTGAGGATGACTTAATAAGCGAAACTGTTACCGATATAGTTCACGGCGTAAAAGACACTGGTATTAAAAGCGGTATTATTGGAGAAATTGGTTTAATCGATCCAATAGATAAAGTGCAAGAACGCATACTAAGATCCGCTGCGCAGGCAAGTAAAATTACGGGTTGTCCAATTACCATCCATCCTCCACTTAATGATACGGGAGCCCTCGATATAATGAAAATCCTAATTGATGAAGGTGTTGCTCCTAATAACATAATTATTGGGCACCTTGGAATGGCTATGGTAGATCAAGAATCGGTTAAAGAACTGGGATCTACTGGTTGTTACCTGCAGTATGATCATTTCGGATCTTTTGAAGACTCCCTTATGATTTACAAAGACAAGCCGGCATTAGCACAAAATGACAACGATCGACTCGAAAGTCTTAGGACTTTAGTAGAGCTTGGCTATGAGGATCGTTTGTTAGTTTCTCAGGATGTATGTATTCAAATCCAGCGAGTTAAGTATGGTGGAAAAGGGTATGCACATTTAGTGACTAACATCGCTGACAGGATGCTAGCTAGAGGATTGGATAAAAGCGTAATCAAAAAAATATTCATAGAAAACCCTGCACGAATATTAACTTTTAAAAATGGGACAATATAAGTTATGAGTAATATGACTGGGATGGCTCAAACAGTATTAGGCCCAATACCAACAAATCAGCTGGGAATCACTTTGATGCATGAACATCTGTTGTTAGATTTAGAATGCTATTTTAATGAACCTGAAGCGGCATCAGAAAAAAAATTTATAGGTGCTCCTTTAGAATTTAGTCTGCTCGGCAAATATGGGGCAAGGTGGTCATACAACAGGGAAGGCCTGCAGCTTCATGACATCGAACTTTCTATAAATGAAGCTAAGGAATTTAAGTTTGCCGGTGGAAGCACAATAGTTGACACGACAAACATTGGTATAGGGCGAGACCCTTCTGGTTTGGCAAAGATTGCTAGAGCAACTGGTCTTAATGTAATTATGGGCAGTGGATATTATGTCCCGATGTCATATCCATCCGACATCAGAGAAAAAACCACAGATCAGATAACTGACGAGATTGTTAAAGATATAACTGTGGGCGTAAATAATACCGATATTAAATCTGGAATTATTGGTGAAATTGGTAATTTTTCCCCGATGGACTCAGTACAAAAAAAGATACTAATCGCATCTGCTCACGCCAGCATAGAAACAGGTGCTTCTATATCTATCCATCCAGGTAACGACGATAGGTCTCCATACGAAATCGTTACACTCCTTACGAAAGAAGGGGTGCCGGAATCAAAAATAATAATAGGCCATCTGAGTATTGCATTCGAGGACCGCTCTTTACTCAAGGATTTAGCGGAAACAGGATGTTTTCTAGAATACGATCACTTTGGATCATTCGAAGACTCGTCATTCGAGTATCGTGGTATAACCGACTTAATTAAAAATGACACATCTCAAATAGGGATAATTGAATTTCTAGTTGAAAATGGATTTAGAGATCAAGTTTTAATTGCGCATGATGTCTGCTACAAATCACATTACAAGCAATATGGGGGAAAGGGGTTTGATTACATTATTACCGGAATAATTCCGAGATTGCGTAAACATGGCTTTTCTAACAAAGATATAAATATGATGCTAGTAGACAACCCAGCCAAAGCAGTAGCCTTTTGCTAATTTACATACATTCAGTGAGTGGAATTATTGAAACATCAAACAGTTGACCCTGTATTTAAAGGTGTCTTTTTCGATTTTGACGGGACGTTAGTTGACTCTGAACCGTTACATTTTCAAGCGGAGAAAGTGGCATTAAATTCACGTGGTATTTCTTTCGACTTAACAGATAAAAAAGATCTCATCGGAGGTACAGTCAAAGGCACAGCGGAGAGGATCTGCGCAAAGTATGGCATCCAGGATGTGGACAGTTTCTTAATCGAAAGAGAATCTGTGTTTCATAAACTGGTTGACTCAACATTAGCGTTCATCCCGGGTGCTCAATCTTTAATTGAAGTTTTATCCCAAAAGGGTGTGTTGATTGCTTTAGTAACATCTGGTACGCCCGACTATGTATTTAGTTTTCTGAACAAGCACCAGATTACAAAAAGATTCCAGTCTATTGTCACGATGTCAGACGTAGAACTGCACAAACCATGCCCCGACCCTTATGTGAAGGCACTGGAGCTGACATCGTTGAATCCCAATGAGAGTATTGCAATTGAAGATTCTCCTACTGGTGTTATTTCCGCACAGAAAGCGAAAATTCCATGTGTATTTATCGATGATGGAGAAACTAAATTGGCCTGTGGGTCAGATAATTTATTCAGGGTTAAAGATTTAAAAAGTGTGGACGTTCAATTACTTAATAAACTGTATAAAAAACATAATGCTTGAAACGATCATCACTATTTACGCTTCAGGTTTTTCTACAAACCTTATGGAAAGAGAATTTACACAGTGTCGCGTATTTGTTGATGTAAGTTGTTCGCCAACAAATACATGACCTAAATGACCATCGCAATTAGTGCATGTAATCTCCGTCCTGAATCCATCTGGATCAGGAGTTCTTTTAACAGAGCCCGGTATTTCTTTGTCAAATGATGGCCATCCACATCTGGCATCAAATTTGTCAATAGATTCATACAAAACTGTGTTACATCTTCTGCATACATAAGTTCCAGTCGCATAAAAATCATCGTACTCGCCCGTAAAGGGTGGTTCAGTACCTTTCATTTCTATTACAAATTTTTCTTCCGGATTTAAATTATTGTAATTTGCCTTTTTCATATCATCACCATAACAGATTCTATGGCCCTACAGGATCAACGTCTACGTACCACCCACGAGGCAGAGGCAAGTGTTCCAAGAATTTATTGGGTTCAATTCCAGCAATATTTACATTCCATCTATATTTACCACGCAATTTAAAAGGGTAGCTTGGCGTTGGCCCATTATCCTCAAATTGGAAATTCCTCGGATATCTCTTTGATATCGCAGAGAATCAGCCACCCTTAAAGCTTCTTTTTCAGAAAAAGAACTATTGGAATGGGAGTAATTCAATTTCACCATTTTGCTAAAAGGCGGTGTTTTTAAATTTCTTCTATACCCTATTTCAGTATTATAAAAAGATTCGAAATCTTGATTTGCCGCACACGAGATAGCATAGTGATCTGGCTGGTACGTCTGAATAATCACCCTGCCAGGAAGTTTCCCTCTTCCAGCCCTACCTGCCACTTGGCAAATTAACTGGAAGGTCCTTTCACTTGCACGAAAATCTGGAATGGATAGCCCTAAATCAGCGGAGACTACACCAACAAGAGTGATTTCTGGGAAATGTAGTCCTTTGGCGATTATTTGAGTACCAATTAACACCGCTGGGCCAGGAGTTTCAAAATCATCGAGGATACTTTTAACATCTACTGCCTTTTTAGAAGTATCTCTATCCCAAGTAATTACTTTAACTCCAGGAAATAATGACTTTATAGATGTTGCAATTCCCTTTGTGCCGATTCCGTACTTGTTTAATTTCCCTTCTTTGCAATCCAGGCATCTATCGGGCACATTACGCCTGTTATTACAATGGTGACATATTAAAGCTTCCCTATTTTGCTGGTTTTTATACTTGTATGTCTCATGATATGTCATGTGAATATCACAACGACTACACTTCACACCAAGCCCACAACTTGCACAACGTAAAAACGATGCGGTACCGCGTCTATTCATAAAAAGTAAAGCTTTACTACCCGATGCAAGGCATTCTTCAAGGCATTTCAAAAGTTTTCTGCTTAAAAAGTGATCATGGCCTTGTTTTAACTCGTCTTTAACATCTACGATTTCAACCTCAGCTAAATTTTTAGATTCAGTTAAACCATCAGTAGATTCTAGAATTCTCTCAGGCAGTAAAAGCAACTTATGTAGACCCGAGTCTGCACGATATCGGGTATCAACATCAGGAGATGCACTACCCATCACCAAGGTTGCGCCTGTTAGCTTAGCCAATTTGATCGCAACATCTCTAGTATGATATCGAGGCTCTGGATCAATTTGCTTATAAGTCCACTCATGCTCTTCATCTATAACTATTAATCCCAGGTCCATTTGCGGTGAAAAAATAGCACTCCGAGATCCTACTACTATTGGATATTCTCCTCGATTTATCTTCCACCATTGATCGTATCGCTCTCCAGGCGTGAGACCACTATGCAAAACTGCCACCTTATTAGGAAACCTGCCTGCCAGCCGATTAATTATTTGATGCGTAAGCGCTATTTCAGGAACTAAAACAATTGCTCTTCTGCCTTGAGAAATACACTTTTCAATCGCATTTATATAAATCTCTGTTTTTCCGCTTCCAGTTACGCCTTGTAGCAAAAATGACTGGTACTCGCATAAATCAATAGAGTTATTTATTTCTTGAGCTGCTATCTTCTGGGCTTTAGTTAAATTGATTTTAGTTGGATTAGGAAAATCTATACCTGCTAGCGGATCCCTAGAAACCACAACTGAAAATATTTCTACATAACTTTTACTTTTCAATCCATTTATTGCAGAATCCCCAAATGTATTACGGGCTTCTGACAGCTTAATACCATCATGTCCAGTCTTGAGCGCTTTCATTAGCTGTAATTGTTTCGGAGCATTTTGTAAAAGATGATTATCGACAGTATCATAAGACCATCCATCAGGCGTAAGTCTAAGGTGCTTTACTTTTAGCTCTTGAACAGCCGGCGATTCCCTAACAGGTTTGAGTACAACATACCCTTTTCGCTCCAATGTTTTTATATGAGTGCCAATAGATTCCCCAAAAGATTTTCGGATTTGAGAGACATTTAATGGGCTATTTTGAGATATATAAGACAAAAGTTTTTGTTGTCTTTCATTGATATTGTTAGTTTTAAGTCCAACCAATTCAGGATTAATTTCAACCCTTAAATTATTGCCAGTACGGGCTCCTGGTGGAAGCATTGGAGATACAGCCTGAAAAATTGGCGATAAGTAATTAGATGAGATCCAGTTGGCTAACTTTAAATGAAGTTGACTTAAATAAGGTTCTTGATCAATTACTGAAATGACGTCTCTTGTCTGAGGCACTGACGGGACTGATTCCAAAGAACAGACTAATCCTTGCAGGCGTCTCGAGCCGAACGGCACTCTGACTAATTGTCCTGGCTTCACGGTAAGACCTTTAGGAACCGAGTAACTAAAAGTACCTAGTCGAGCTGTTGGCACATCAACAGCGACTTCAACATACTGCTTTTCTTCTGGATATTGCAATAAGACGCTTTCTAACTAATAATTTAAGCGTCGCCTAAAGATTTGCTTTAATTTAACGCTTCTCTTTAATTCTAGCCCTTTTACCTGATCTACCTCGTAGATAGTACAGACGGGATCTTCGTACATCGCCACGGCGAATTAATTTTACTGCATCTACATTAAGTCCATGCAAATGAAATGTTCTTTCAACACCAACTTCTTGAGATACTCTTCGCACAGTAAAAGTAGAGCTCATTCCGGCACCTCGTTTTCGAATAACGGTACCTTCGAAATTCTGAATTCGTGTTCTGTCACCTTCAGTAACCTTAACACTAACTCTTACCGTGTCTCCGGGGCTGAATTCTTCAATTTTTGCATTTGGCTCAAATTCTGTGAGCTGATTAAGATCCATAATTAATTACGTAAAATAAAGATTAAACCCGCATAATAAAATGTTATTTCAAATTTGGGTCAGAAATATCTTATCCCCTAGAGGTGGGGTAAGTCCACAGTTATTTAGCTAAACTAGTTACTATCTGTGCCCTGTAGTAGATCTGGGCGTCGTTCTAAAGTTCGTTTAATCGATTCAGCATCCCGAAAATTTTTTATTTCCTCATGGTTGCCAGAAAGTAAAACTTCCGGCACTTCCCACTCCCTGAAAACCGATGGCCTTGTATACTGCGGGAATTGTAAAAGACCACTTGTATGTGTATCATCTTCGATTGACTCAGCCGAACCTAAAACATTCTGCTGGAGCCTTGTTAGAGCATCAATAAGTACCATGGCAGCCAATTCTCCTCCGCTGATCACATAATCTCCTATACTAACCTCTTCAGTGACTAAATGTTTCACCACCCGCTCATCGACACCATCATATCTTCCACATATTAGAACCATCCGGTCATGTTTTGCTAAATCCTCAGCTTTTTTCTGATCCAATTTTCGACCTTGAGGGCTTAGTAAGATTATTGAATCAGATGGTTTTAAGTCTGAATTTTGTGTCAAGTGATCCACTGCACCGAAAATAGGTTCTGGTTTAAGAATCATTCCACCGCCTCCACCAAACGGGTAATCATCAACACTTTTATGTTGATCAGATGTGAAGCGCCTTAAATCGAGGCATTGGACATCAATGATTTTATTTTTCAATGCCTTACCTACGACACCTGATGATAACGGACTATCAAACATCTCCGGAAACACGGTTAATATATCGAATCTTAACAAATTGCAGATTATCCTTAATGTAGTCGATCAGTATTTTGGCACAAAGCTATCGTGTGTGTGATAACGCCACTTATAACATCAAGACCTTGCTGAACACCTTTTGTGCTACCTGGCAAATTAACAATAAGGCATTTAGATCTGATCCCTGCTAAACCACGAGTTAACATAGACATCTCGGTGAATTTACTGGTTCCAACCCTAATTGCTTCAGGGATACCGGGTATCTCATAATCTAAAACTAACTTTGTAGCCTCTGGAGTCCGATCTCTCGGACTAACGCCTGTTCCACCAGTAGTTAAAATAACGTCGACTTTTCCACTATCAGCCCACTCAATAAGTTTTGAGGATATTAAATCAACCTCATCAGGAACAATGTCTCTATAAATTTCTGTGTAACAAAGATTTATCATCACTTCAACAGCTTTATCACCGGAAAGGTCTTTTCTTTCTCCAAGGTGACCTGAATCACTTATCGTGAGTACAGCGAACTTATAGTCATGATTCGATGTCATTTTTACTATTATTCCAGTTTTTTATTTTTTTCGAAAAAGTCTTAAACTTGTTCGAAAACTGCTTGCACCGATACGTTTATCCTGAAAAACTATCGCATTAAGACAGGTTAGCACCAAATTGGTGTTGATGTTGTCACGCGCATCTTAACAGAGAAATATTTGTCTCTAAACCTAATTAGAGACGTTCGAGGTATTTATTTGACTCCGAAACACATTCCTGTGCTAACTGAAGAGGTAGTAAAAGCTTTAAACCTAAAAGCTGAAGGGACATACATAGACTGTACTTTGGGTGAAGGCGGCCATACGCGCCAAATTCTTGAATCTACTGATTTGCCAGTAAAGATACTAGGCTTCGAATTAGATTCGACCGCTATAAAGTCTGCTAAAGAAACCCTTCGTATTTACTCCGATCAGGTAGTCATATTGAATGCTAGTTATGTCGAACTTGCCAAAGAATCGGTAAGCCTAGGGGTAAGTAAGGTTGATGGAGTGATTTTTGATTTAGGTTTATCTTCACTGCAATTAGGCACTCTAGATAGAGGATTTAGTTTTCGATCTGACTCTCCTCTAGACATGAGATTTGATCAAACCCAAGAACTGGATGCATGGCAAGTTGTGAACCGTAGCACTGAGGAAGAGCTGACAACTATATTGAAGGATTTAGGTGAAGAGCCTTACTCAAAGAGGATATCAAGATCAATAATTAAATCGAGGCCGATAAATACAACGGGCCAGCTATCTAAAGTAATAGTGCAGGCAGCTGGACGACGAGTAGGGAAAATACATCCGTCGACACGAAGTTTCCAGGCAATACGAATGAAAGTAAATGATGAGTTAAACAATATAAGAAAGGGCTTAGATCAGGCTACTAGTATGCTCTCAGAGGGAGGAAGATTAGTAGTCATTAGTTATCACTCGATTGAAGATCGAATTGTAAAAAAATATATTTCACAGGCAAGTACAAATTGTATCTGTGATCCTAAAATTATTGAATGTGTGTGTGAACATAAAGCTTTCTTAAAAAGCATAAACAAAAAGGTAATAAAGCCAAAACTTAATGAGATTGAACTTAACCCGAGAAGCAGGAGCGCGAAACTTAGGATAGCGCAGAAGTTAGTAGATCAACCTGCTACTTAGGAAAATGATTTAGAGCCTGGAGGCTAGTATGAATAAATCGAAAACAATAACAGCTATTGACGTAGGTACCACCAAAGTATTTTCGTTAATGGCAAACGTTTTCACTGATGAAAACCTAGTAACAACACCAGAGATCATCGCCACTTCTGTAGCGCCATGCGCAGGCTTGAAAAAAGGTAATGTCGAAGATATCAAACTTACCACTGCTGCAATCAAACAGACGCTACAAGATTTAGAATCTCAAACAGGAATTAAACCAAAATCAGCATATGTTGGAGTTACGGGCTCGCATGTTGACTACGAAAACAAGAGGAGTACGTTAAACGACTTAGGAACTTATGGTGTCATAACTCCTGAAGAACTACAGACTGCCGACGTTAAGCCTGAATCAGTTAAAGGGCGCGCACTCCTTCACTCAATGCCAATTTCATACACTCTTGATGGAGCGGATGGTATTCGAAATCCTATTGGAATGCATAGCGACGCTGTATCAGTCGACACACACGTTATCACCGCAGATCAAAACTTTTTAAACAAATTAACTGATGCATGCAAAGGCGCTGGAATCAGTGTCGATGCATTTGTAATGGAGCCTTTCGCTAGCGCACTTTCCACGTTAACAGAAAAAGAGCGTGAGCAAGGAACCTTGATTATAGACATTGGTGGCGGCACCACAGATATTATCGGATTTAAAGATAGCCGGGTTATTTATACAGCTGTTGTACCAGTTGGCGGGTATCAATTCACTAACGATATTGCGTACACCTATGATTCAACTTATGAATCTGCTGAAAAAGCAAAAATGGACCATGGTCATACTGAACTTACCGCTATTGAAATTAGTTCGAATGCGACACTGACTTCAAACGAGGAATGTCAAACTACAGAGGTTCCTGCTAGAGACATAGGAAGGCTACTTAGAGAGCGTTCCATCGAATTGGCTCAAATGGTTCAATTGAAACTTGAAGACTTGAAAATGGAAAACGCTGATTCTATGCGAGTGGTGTTGACTGGAGGGGGATCTAAATTACCAGGAATATCGCATTTATTCCAGCGATACTTAGGTAGAAGAGTTCGCTTAGGGGAACCTAAAGTTACTTGGGTTAACCAATTTGACGACCTAACTGACCCATCTCAGGCTACAGTTTTGGGGATTTTGATTTGGGCATACTCGACTCTAAAAGACAAGCCCGAAATCAATAATCAAAGTAAATATTCGAATAAAAATAATCTGTTACAAAAAATATTAACGACTCATAAAAAACTTAGGTTGTCTCCTTGGATGCGACCTACGGCACATCAGATCAATAACAACAGTTAATCTTGTATTTAATATTAGGAGGAAAAAATGGTAGTAAATAGAAGAGAGCCAGACGGTATAACAAGGATTAGAGTGGTCGGCGTCGGCGGAGGCGGTTCCAATGCAGTATCTAGAATGTTTCACGAAAGAATAACAGGAATCGAGTATCAAATCGCAAATACAGATACTCAGGCACTGTTAGCGTGTGATGTTCCTTACAAAATCTCCATAGGAGATGATTTAACTGCCGGTAAAGGCGTAGGTGGAGATCCAGAAAAAGGTGCCAGAGCCGCGGAGGAGAGTAAAGATGACATCTATGAGGCTGTTCGTGACGCGGACATGGTCTTCATTGCCGCAGGTATGGGAGGAGGAACGGGTACAGGAGCTGCTCCAGTGATAGCACAGATAGTAAAGGAAACAGGAGCTCTTACTGTAGGAGTCGTGACAAGACCCTTCGCATTCGAGGGTAACCAAAGGGCTAAACAAGCAGATGCAGGAATTAAAAAGCTTAAAGAGCAAGTTGACACTCTATTAGTAATTCCTAACGAACGTTTACACATAATTTGTGGAGAGGATGTAACCGCATCCAATGCATTTAAGTTAGCTGATGACGTTTTACGACTCGGAGTTCAGTCTATAGCCGAGCTTGTAACAGTTCATGGTGAAATCAATCTCGACTTTGCAGACGCACAAACAATAATGCGTAATGCAGGGCCTGCATGGATGTCAATCGGTTTTGGTGAAGGCGAAGACCGAGTTAAAAAAGCTGCACAGCAAGCGATATCTAATCCATTATTAGATGTAACTATAGATGGAGCTACGGGGGTACTATTTAATATAACGGGCGGATCAGATCTTAAATTGTCCGAAGTACACCAGGCTGCAGAAGAACTACAAAGAGTTATACACCCTGATGCTAATATCATTTTTGGAATGACCACTGATCTGAAAATGGAAAATGAAATTAAACTCACGGTAATAGCGACTGGATTCGAAAATCCAGAAACTGAAGTCATGACCGATAGCGAGTTGAAAGAAATGCTTATGACTACAATGAGCGACGGTGCGATAGACGTCCCTCCATTTCTTCGTAGGTTAGCACGAAGTAATGGACCTAGTGTAAGCAGACAGCTTACTTTCGACCAGGTAGAAGCCTAAAACACAGCCTCCTAAGTTTTTAGATTTCTATTATTTAGACAAAGAAGAGTTGATCTAGCGGAGATCAACTCTTCTTTATTTTTGTTTGTTTTTGTTTATTTTTCTTCTTTTATTTCGTTAGATTCAACCTCAAAATATAGCCAATCACCCTAAACTAATTCCTCTTTAAATTCGTTTTATATTTGCCTTAAATTCATATAAAACTTGATTGACATGCACCATATATAGTGTTAATTTTTGTTGACTACACGATAAGTAGTGTATGTCCAATTTTAATGCTATGTATTCAATGTGGTAAAGATCGAACAAAAGTCGTAGATTCACGGGAATCTCGAGCCGGCGTTCGCCGGAGACGCGAATGTCTATCTTGTGGAACAAGATTTACGACTCTAGAGAAAGTACAGAATCGGACACTGATGGTTATCAAGCACGATAATCGCCGAGAGGAATTTCAACGAGCGAAGCTGGCAGCAAGCTTGACGAAGGCATGTGTTAAACGGCCTTTACCGATTAACGCGATAAATAAAGTAATAGATGATATTGAAAGTAAATTAACTGAGTCCGGTAAGCAAGAAATAAGAACTGAGTTAATAGGCGAATTAGTCATGTCTCGTCTCAAAGGACTAGATAGAGTAGCTTATATACGATACGCCAGCGTTTACCGGGATTTTAGTGATATAGAAAAATTTAAAGAGGAAATTGAAGCATTATTGTTGCCTGATGAATCTAATAAAGTAACAAATGCACAATTGTCATTTTTAGGAGAGTCTAACGAACCGTCGTTAAAACGAAGAAGAGGCAGACCTCCGAAAATATAAAAAGAATATATACTGGCAAAATAGTAACAAAACCATATAGAATGTTTGTTCTTATTTTGATAGGTTGTAGGCACACTATAGATATGTATAGTGCAGGTAAGAAACAGGACATAGCAATTCATTGAAGGGAGCCCATAGATGGCAAAAGGGGAACGAAAGAACAGTAGTAAATCAAATCAGAAAGCCAACAGCAATGACATTAATGAAGTTATATCAAAACTAAAGGAGCTTGGTATAAGTGAAGACAAAATATCAGATGTCATTTCATCGTCAACATCGAAGAACATGAAGAAAAATGGGTCTAATACAGACCCCATATTAAATGAAAATGCTCTTGTTGTTTTGCGTAAACGTTATTTAAGGAAAGATGAAACAGGTCAAGTAATAGAATCCCCAGATGAAATGTTCTCGAGGGTTGCAAAGGCTATATCTCAACCAGAGCTAACTTATGGTACAGAAGCAGAAAGAAAAAAGGTTGAATCAGATTTCTACAAAATTATGGCCTCTTTAGAGTATGTGCCCAACTCCCCTACCTTAATGAATGCAGGAACAGGTGCAGGCACTTTATCGGCGTGCTTTGTTATGGGATTGGAAGACAGCATGGAAGGCATAATGACCACAGCTAAAGAAGCTGCATTGGTACAGAAATTTGGAGGTGGCACAGGTTTTGCATTATCTCCTATAAGGCCTAAAGGCTCACCTATTTCTACCACTCATGGGAAAGCCTGTGGAGCGGTAGCGGTACTCAAACATTTGTCATCCGTATCCACCTTAGTTACCCAAGGTGGAAAACGAGATGGAGCAAACATGGCTGTGATGGATATTCATCATCCAGACATTGAAGAATTCATCGAGTGCAAGACAGAAGAGGGACAAATACATAACTTCAATATATCAGTCGGAGCCTCCGATGAATTTATGGAAGCTGTTAGGGATAACAAGCAACTTGAATTGAAAGATCCTGATACAAACGAGACATTATCAAAAATTTCCGCAACAGATTTATTTAATAAGATAATTTCAGGCGCATGGAAAAATGGGGAACCAGGTATGATATTTCTTGATGCTGTAAATAGAGATAACCCTACCCTACATATCGGCAGGATGACGGCCACAAACCCATGCGGCGAACAGCCACTTTTACCCTACGAATCTTGCAACTTGGGTTCAATTAACCTATCTCTATTCATAAAAGAAGTTGATGGTCTTAAAACAGTTGATTACCATCGATTACGAAAAGTAGTTCGAATAACAACTAGATTCTTGGATAACGTAATCGATGCAAACACCTACTCTGTAGACAAAATAGCAGATATGACAAGGTCTACTAGAAAAATAGGTCTTGGAATTATGGGATTTGCAGATATGTTGATGGACATGAGTATCCCATATGATTCAAATGAAGGAGTTGAACTTGGCAGAAGCATAATGAAGTTCATAAGGGAAGAATCTGATCAGATGTCTGAAGAACTGGCAAACGTCAGAGGAAGTTTTCCAGAATGGCAAAAGAGTATGTATGGGCCAGATGGTGAAAATAGACCCATGAGAAATGCTTGTAGATTAACAGTAGCTCCGACAGGCACAATATCAATGATTGCAGGTTGTTCTTCAGGCTGTGAGCCAGCTTTTGCTCTGAGTTATCACAAACACAACATCCTTGAAGGTGAAAGCCTGGTGTACGTAGACAAGACATTTGAACGAACCGCAAAGGAACATGGATTCTATTCTGATGAATTAATGACATACCTAGCGGATGGCGGTTCAATTCAATCGAGAGAAGATGTTCCGGAATGGGCAAGAAAAGTGTTCGTTACTGCATCTGAAATATCACCTGAGTGGCACGTTCGAATGCAAGGAGCATTTCAGGAGAGCGTGGATTCAGGAATATCGAAGACAATTAATTTCCCTAACTCTGCAACTGAAGATGACGTGCGTAAAGCTTACATGCTGGCATGGGAGTTAGGTTGCAAAGGTATAACTGTTTATAGAGCAGGAAGCAGAGAATTTGAAGTACTTACAGCAGGAACCCAAGATGCCACGACAATCGATAACATTGACGAAACAGAGGCTGTATCACCTGCGCCAAGAAACCGGCCAGCGGTGATGAATGGAATAACTGAAAGAGTTAAAACTGGCCAGGGCAATATATACGTAACCGTAAATTTCGATGAAAACGGTACTCCGTTCGAACTTTTCACCACATTAGGTAAAGCTGGAAGTATAGAATCAGCCCAATTAGAAGCAATTTCAAGACTTATATCATTAGCATTAAGATCAGGGATTTCACCCGAGCAAATTGTGGATAACTTACGAGGGATTACCAGTGATCCAGTATGGGATTCAGGTCGCCTTGTAAGATCTGCTCCTGATGCAGTGGCTTTTGTTCTCTATCAACATATGCATGATGGGGCGGAAATGACGTATAGGAATATAGAAACGGGAAATGATGATCAATCATCTAGCATACAACTTGGCATGATACCTCCTTCAACAGAAAGTCTGGCAGAGGAAGTCGTCGATAGTACAGCAGCAGTACAAGTGCCAACAGTTAATGGAGTTACATGCCCTGAATGCTCAGGATTCCTGATTTTCCAAGAAGGCTGTCAGCGCTGTGCCAGTTGTGGCTATAATAAATGTGAGTAAATCATAATCAATTCAGGATTCAAACCCTGGAACTCATCATAATTCTTCGCTTGTCAAGTTCACTTTTTAGGAATCATGGAGGTTAGGCGATCGGTCATGGATAAAAACCCCATAATAGCAATCACAATGGGTGATCCATCGGGAGTAGGTCCTGAAGTTATAGCTAAATCATTAATATCAGATCGCTTGCCTGATTGCGATTTCGTGGTGATTGGCAGTGCTGTCGAACTTGAAAAAGCACTCACCTTGATCGGCAGTTCATACCGAGTACATTCAATATCATCTTTGGACGAGCGGAACGGATCATTGCAATCCGAGCACAAGAAACAATCTATATATGTTATGAACCCAATGGGGGCTGAAATAAGTAACCTGCCTTACGGACGTGTGTCCAAAGAGGCCGGAAAGGCATCAATAGAGTGGGTTTTAGCCGCCGCTAAATTGGCTAGCGATAAAAAAGTCGACGCAATAGTTACTGGTCCAATTCATAAAGAAGCATGTGTTTTAGCTGGATATGAAGACATTGGGCATATGGAAATACTCCAAAAATACGCTGATTCACCCTTGGTAGCAACCATGCTTGTAGCGAACAATTTAAGAGTAGTCCACATGTCAACTCATAAATCTTTAGCTAAAGCCGTTGAATTCTGTACTAAAGAAAATGTTTTAGCGAAGATTCAACTTACGGACACATATTTCAGGAAATGGGGATTTAAATCCCCGAAGATAGGAGTGGCTGCATTGAACCCTCATGCTAGTGATGGAGGGCTTATTGGGAACGACGAAGAATTAGAGTTGACTCCCGCTGTCGAAGATGCACGATCAAATGGAATAAATGTAGAAGGGCCTATACCTGCTGACACCATCTTCAACAGAGCTATAAAAGGTGAATATGATGCAGTGTTAGCAATGTATCATGACCAAGGGCACATAGCGATAAAAGTTTATAACTGGGCTAAGAGTATCAGTGTTAATCTAGGCCTGCCATTCATAAGAACTAGTGTAGACCATGGCACGGCATTTGATATCGCTGGCAAAGGTATTGCAGACCCGACAAACATGTTAGAGGCAATTCTTGTTGCCTCTAGTATCGCTGGCAAAGGCATATTGCCGAATAAGATGTATACAGAAAATTGAATTACCGGTATCTGGATTTCATCGCGGTAACATATTGGAGAATAAGATGATCATTTCATTTATAGGAGGGGGTGCCATGTGTGAGGCCATCCTCAAAGGAATTTTATCCGCCAAAAGTGCGAACAATACAGACATTACCATAGCTGAGCCAAACAACGAGAGGCGACTAAAGTTAGAAAAACAATATGGAATCAACACTACTTCGAGTAATCTTGAAGCATTGCAGAATAAAGCAGACATAATTGTTTTATCGATTAAACCTCAAGTACTATCGATAGTTCTCAATGAAATAAAAGATGCGCTTAGTCCGGAGCAGCTCTTATTATCAATAGTTGCTGGCGCAAAACTAGACACCTTGATCAAATCAACAAACCATGAATCTGTGATTCGAGTCATGCCAAACACCCCTGCTCAAATAGGTTCTGGTGTGTCAGTGTGGACTGCAACGCCAAAGGTCAATAAAAGAAACAAAGAGATGACCTCCAATCTGCTAAAACCACTCGGAATAGAGATATACGTAAAGGATGAATCTTTGATAGATATGTCAACGGCACTTAGTGGTAGCGGGCCAGCATATGTATTTGCTTTTATTGAATCACTGATTGAAGCCGGAGTTAATTTGGGCATGCCACAGGAACTATCTAGTGAATTAGTGATCCATACCGTCCTAGGTAGTGCTAAAATGCTTGATGAAACTGGTATCGATCCGTCTGAATTGAGAAAGTTGGTTACTTCCCCCGGTGGAACAACGGCTGCTGCACTTAACAAACTTGAAGAAGAAGGCCATAAAGCAATATTGATTCGTGCAGTTAAAGCAGCCTATCAAAGATCTATCGAGCTTGGAAAACTATAAAATTGATCGAAACAGACACCTTCAATTAAGTACATAACAACACTAACCCGAGTAAAATAAGGACTGGAGTATAAATTATTGTCTTTCGCCCTTGAGTTCATACGAATATTAGCCATCGCATTGCAGGTAATAATAATTGCCAGAGTAATTCTATCCTGGGTAAAACTATCCCCTACTAATCCAATCGCGATAATAATTTATGGAGTTAGTGAACCTATACTCAAACCCGTGAGAAGGCTCCTGCCTAGCACTG
>Ga0114932_10003130_pt1 | contig 16579 bp, 16 predicted proteins | sample 2SBtaG_2_FD_87286 | JGI IMG/M metagenome (GOLD analysis project Ga0114932, IMG submission 87286) | Deep subsurface microbial communities from Kolumbo volcano to uncover new lineages of life (NeLLi) - 2SBTROV12_ACTIVE470 metaG | ecosystem: Environmental > Aquatic > Marine > Volcanic ... | reverse complement strand
GCCGGATTGCCGATTTTCTGGACCGTGAGACCGCAAGAATTGACCTGCTGATTGAGAAAAAACAGCGGTTGGTGGCGACGGTGGCTCCTCGCTTTCAAGCTCTGATTCATGCAGCCAACGAAAGCGCGATATGGCAAAGGTTCGGATTCTGTGCAACTTACGCTAGTCGCCCAATTCCATCCGCGCCGGAAATCTCTTACACACGATTGGGCCTCTACAATCACGGGCGAGGGTTCTTCAAAAAGAATGAAGCGCCTTTCGAAGAATTAGGCGACTCATCTTTCTTTTTCGTTCGGGAAGGGGATCTCGTTTTCAGCGGACAGTTTGCTTGGGAGGGGTCCGTCGGCCTGGTCAGCAGCGACGAGGACGGATGCGTTGTGTCACACCGATACCCGGTTTATGTTGGTAAAAATGGCGTCCTCAGCGCGTATTTGTATGCCTATTTTCGAACGCATCACGGTCAGTTTTTGATGGAAAACTGTTCTCGTGGAGCGGCTGGCCGAAATCGTCCGTTAAACTCAAGAATACTGGAAAAAGAAAAAATACCGATTCCATCGCCCGACCTGCAGGAGGCCATTCAAAAAGTCGTGTATTTTGAGAGATCGCTGAAGGACAAAACGAATCCATCCATCACCCGCCTCAAAGAATACCGCTCGGCCCTGATCACCGGCGCTGTCACGGGGCAGATCGACGTGGAGGCCTATGCCAAATCCGACGCCACTGAACGTCGGCTGGATGCCATCGAATAGGGGGCCAATGCATGAAGGCTTTTTCTGAGGAACAAATGTATCGCCCGATTTTTGAAGCGCTGGAGCCGGAACATGAACGCGATGACGAATGGTCCGCCCCGCCCGGTTTCGTTATCGGAGGCATCGCGAACATGTCTTATCAGCATCTTGGCCAACAATACTTCAACGCTGCGTATATACTGACGGAACACATCCTGGGGCGGGAATTCTTTGCCGACTACGAGCTTTCCAACCCAGTTTTGTACCTGTACCGGCACTCCGTTGAACTCTTATTGAAAGCAATCATGCAGGACGCCGCAAAGACACACAATTTGGACACGCTTTCAGAAGAGTATCGGCAGTTCATCAGGGATGAATTCGAGGCCGAGGTTCCTGACTGGATTCTCCAGAGAATGAAAGAGCTTGCGGAAGTCGACCCCAATTCAACCGCATTCCGTTACAGTGAAGTCTATGACCGTGCTGCAAAAGCAGACCGGCCCGTAGAAGGGGAATATCACGTCGACCTCCGGCATCTTCAATCTGCCATGTCAGTTTTGAACACTGCACTTGTTGGTGTGATTGCTGCCGTCGCTTGCGGCGAAGGGAAATCTGCGCGATGACTGATCAAACCCACACCACCACCGATATCCACCTCGAAAAAGTGTTCGAGGAACATATCGTTTCCTGCCTGACCGGCCAGCAAGGCTATGTCGAGCGCACCTGCGACAGTGATTATGACGTTGCCCGCGCACTTGACCCCGAATTACTGTTCCGGTTCCTCAAATCCACGCAAGCAGAGGCGTGGCAGGTGCTGGAAGATCACTATAGCGATCAGGCCGAGGCCGAGGTGCTGAAGCGGCTGGAAAAGGCGCTGCGGGAAAGCCCGACCCATGTGGTGCTGCGCGATGGCCTCAAACTGGTGCCCAACATCCGTTTTGCGCTGTGTTATTTCAAACCGGCCTCGAACCTGAACCCCGATCTGACGCGCCTCTATCAGGCCAACATCCTGTCGGTGATGCGGCAGGTGACCTATAGCGCCAAGAACAACAACGCCATTGATCTGGCCACCTTCGTGAACGGCATTCCGGTGGCGACGCTGGAGGTCAAGAACCTGCTGACCGGGCAGAACTTTCGCCATGCCGAGCGCCAGTACCGTAAGGACCGCTCCCCGGCCGGTGAACCGCTGCTAACCTTCAAACGCGGGGCGATCGTGCATTTCGCGCTGGATCAGGACAACGTGTCGATGACCACGCGCCTGCGCAACGGCAAGACCTATTTCCTGCCGTTCAATCGCGGGCGGGGTGGCGGTGCCGGTAGTCCCGATATCGAGGGCGAGAACCGCGTTGCCTATCTCTACAAGGAACTGCCGGGCGAAAAGGCGATCCTGTCACGCGATGTGCTGCTGGACCTGATCGGGCGGTTTGTGCATCTGGAACGGGATAATGGCAAGGAAGCCCTGATTTTTCCGCGCTTTCAGCAGCTGGACGCGGTGCGCAAGATACTGGCCGATGCGCGCAACCACGGTGTTGGGCAGCATTATCTGATCCAGCACAGCGCCGGATCGGGGAAATCCAACACCATTGCCTGGACCGCGCACCAGATCATCAACCTGCATGACGATGCCGACCAGCCGCTATTTGACACGGCGATCATCGTGACTGACCGCATTGTGCTGGACCGGCAGTTGCAGGAAACCATTGGCGGGTTTGCCCAGACCGAAGGTGTGGTGAAAAAGATCGAAGGCACGTCTCGCGATCTGAAAGAGGCGATCCAGTCCGGCGCGCGCATCATCATCACCACGATCCAGAAGTTCGGTACCGAGCATCTGGCGGCGATTTCAGGCCAGTCGGCGAAAAACTTCGTGGTGATCATTGACGAGGCGCATTCCTCGCAGTCTGGGAAATCGGCGCAGGCGATGTCAGACGCACTGACCCGCGAGGCCACTTCGTCCGAGGACATTGAAGATATGATCCTTGCCCACCAGAAGGCGCGCGGGCCACAGAAGAACATCTCGTTTCTGGCCTTCACCGCAACGCCGCGCAATGTGACGCTGGAACGGTTCGGGCTGATCGGGGCAGACGCCAAGCCGCACCCGTTCCACCTCTATTCAATGCGTCAGGCGATTGAGGAAGGCTTCATTCTGGATGTGCTCCAGAATTACATGACCTATCACGCCTATTACCAACTGGAAAAAACAATCGAGGAGGATCCGGCGTTCAAGGGACGCAAAGCTCAGGCGCGGGTCGCGCGCTATGCCTCTCTGCACCCGTCGGCCATCGACCAGAAGGTCGAGGTTTTGATCGAGCATTTTCGCCGCCACGTTGCGCGAGAGCTTGGTGGGCAGGCAAAGGCGATGGTTGTCACCCAAAGTCGGGAACATGCGTTGCGCTATTGGCAGCGCATCAACAGTTACATCGAGGAAAAGGGCTATGGCGACCTGAGGGCGCTGGTGGCGTTCTCGGGTGATCTGGACATTGACGGAACTTCGTGGACCGAAGTGGCGGCGAACGGGTTTGCCGAAAAGGAACTGCCCACGAAGTTTGACAGCGACGCCTTTCAGATTTTGGTTGTGGCCGAGAAATTCCAGACCGGATTTGACCAACCCAAACTAGTGGCGATGTATGTGGACAAGAAACTGTCGGGCCTTCAGGCGGTGCAGACCCTCGCGCGCCTGAACCGCACCCGGCAGGACAAAAAGCGTACCTTCATTCTGGATTTTCAGAACACGACCGAAGACATCAAGGAGGCCTTCAAGCCATTCTTTGAAACCACCGCGCTGGAAGAACGCACGGACCTGAACCAGATTTACGACCTGGAAAGCCGCATTTCAAATTCAACCTACATCAACAAAGATGAGGTTGAACGCTTTGCCGACCGGTTTTTCAAAGGCAATCTGACAACCCAAGATCGTCTGGCGCTGGAAGGCACTGTCCGCCTTGCCGTGTCCCATTTTGAACTTGACGAGGACGAGGCCCAGCAGGAAGAGTTTCGCCAGCTTGTGAAAAGTTTCCTGCGGTTCTACGCCTTCGTGGCGCAGGTTGTTTCCCTGAATGACGCGTGGCTGGAAAAGCTTTATGCTTACGCATCCTGGTTGTCGCGGCTGTTGCCTTCGCGCGAGATTCCTGCTGACATCACGATTACAGACGACATGTTGACCCTGTCGGCTTTCCGTCTGGACGAGCAGGAGCAGGGTAGTGCATCTCTAACGGCGGGTGAAACCGAAACGCTCGATCCAATCACCGAGTTCGGTACCAACCCCTACACGGAAGAGGAAGAGATTTCGCTGTCGGAGATAATTGAATCGTTCAATGAAAGGCATGGCACCAATTTCACCCGCGAAGATTTTCTACGGTTCGAGCAGGTCAACCGGGACATCCTGAATGACGACATGAAAGAGATGATGCGCAACAACCCGGCCGATGTGGTCTACAACACATTCTCACAGGCATTCTTTCAGGGCATGGTCCGCACCTTCCAGAAAGACAACGAGATGCGCAGCGTGGTGATGACCGACAAGGACGCACGGGAACAGGCAACCCGGCATTTCTTTAAGAGAGCCCAGCGCGAGGTGCGGGAGGGATAACCCATTGACAACTCTGCCCCTCTTGACTCATACATACATCATGGAAGATTAGCGCCCGCAGGAAACCCTCGCGGGCGTTTTTCTTTGCCGCCTCATACCCCCCACCAATGGGTCCTCCGTGGGCGGATGTGTATACGGGGGGGCTAGGCGCAGGTCCGCGCTAGCGACAGAACTTTTTTTCCGGGTTACCACTTCGGGTTACCACCCGGGCAAATGGCTCGAGTGAAATCAAAGTCTAACTATCTGTTATCTTTATATATAGCGCCTTCCTGGTGGGCGCGAATAGGGTGGTAACCAAGGGGTGGTAACCTTGGCCGGGTTACCACCAAGGTTACCACTCCGGGTTACCACCCCAGGTTACCACCTGCGCGGCCAAAGCCGGAACGCTGAAAGCCAATAATTCCAGCCCTCCCTGCTGGCGAATGCCGGTGCTGCTTGATTGCGGCGCCGGTTTTTCTTGGGAACAACATGAGGAACCGAAAGTTGAAAATCACGATGACCCCGGTTGATGAGCTGGTGCCCTATGCCGGAAACGCGCGCACGCATTCCGATGCGCAGATTGCCCAGATCGCGGCATCGATCGCAGAGTTCGGTTTTACCAACCCGATCCTGGCTGGCGGCGACAACGTGATCATCGCGGGGCATGGCCGCCTGCTAGCCGCGCGAAAGCTTGGGATGGAGGCAGTCCCCGTTATCGTCCTTGATGATCTCAGCGAGGCCCAGCGCCGCGCGTTGGTTATCGCCGACAATAAGCTCGCAGAAAACGCAGGCTGGGACGAGGAATTGCTGCGCGTTGAACTGGCGGCACTTGGTGAGTTGGATTTTGATCTGGATCTGTTGGGCTTCTCGGACGAGGAACTTGATGGCCTGCTTGGCGATCTGGAAGGCACAGCGCTGGGCGAGAACGAAGGTGAGAATGATGTGCCCGAGGCCCCGGAAGACCCGGTCAGCTGCCCGGGTGATCTGTGGATCCTTGGAAAACACCGACTGCTGTGCGGCGACGCAACCGTGGCCACGGATGTGGATCGTGTGCTGAACGGGACGCAACCGCTTCTGATGGTGACCGATCCGCCCTACGGCGTAAAATACGATCCCGCCTGGCGTAACCAGTTGGGGGCCGCCAAAACCAAACGCACCGGCAAGGTTCTGAATGACGACCGCGCGGACTGGCGCAAAGCCTGGGATTTGTTCCCGGGCGACGTTTCATATGTTTGGCATGGTGCCCTGCACGCGACCACAGTTGCTGAAAGCCTCGAGGCGGCGGGGTTCAATGTTCGATCGCAGATCATCTGGGCCAAGGACCGGCTGGTTCTGAGCCGTGGCGATTACCACTGGCAGCATGAACCTTGCTGGTACGCGGTCAAGAAAACCGGCAAGGGCCACTGGGCGGGCGACCGCAAGCAAACCACGCTTTGGCAGATTGCGAACAAGGATCAGGATGCGGATACGGTTCACGGCACGCAAAAGCCTGTCGAATGTATGCGCCGTCCGATCCTGAATAATTCCAGTCCGGGTCAGGTGGTTTACGAGCCGTTCATGGGCTCGGGCACCACGCTGATTGCTGCGGAAACTACGGGGCGTGCGTGCCTCGGGATCGAGTTGAACCCGGCCTATGTCGATGTGGCGGTGGAGCGGTGGCAACAGTTTGCGGGGCAGGATGCGGTGCTGGACGGCACGGATCAGACCTTCGCCGATTTGAAATCTGAACGAAGCTGAGGCTGTGAATGAGCTGGCTTTACCTCCCTCCGGCCTGCCTGCCGGAGCCGCAGCCCCATGCCTGCAAGGCCTGTCGCTGTGCGCCGGAGCTGGCGGGATCGACCTCGGCCTCACAATCGCATGCCCCAAATATCGCACTGTGTGTTACGTCGAGCGGGAAAGTTACGCTGCGGCCACTCTCGTGGCGCGGATGGAAGACGCGGCCCTGGACAAGGCACCTCTCTGGGATGACATTACCACCTTCGACGGCCGCCCGTGGCGTGGAACAGTGGATATTCTCAACGGCGGGTATCCGTGCCAGCCTTTCAGCGTCGCGGGCAAACGCAAGGGGGTCAACGATCCCCGCCACCTATGGCCACACTTCGCGCGGATCATCGGTGAATGCCAACCCGAATGGGTGTTTCTGGAAAACGTCGCCAATCATCTCAACCTCGGATATCGCGAGGTCCGATGCGAGCTGGAAGGCCTGGGCTTCCGGGTTACGGAAGGATTGTTTACGGCGGCAGAAGTTGGCGCGCCGCACAAACGTCAGAGATTGTTCATCCTCGCCCGGCGAAACCAACTGGCCGACGCCAAGGGCCAGCGCGGGCGAGAACCGGCAGACCAGACCGACGCCGTCGCAACTGGCCGGAAAACACGGAATGAACCTTGCGACCAAAGCTGTGATGTGGCCCACACCCCAGACCGACAGTTTCCGGACGCGGGGCGGTGCACGCAAAAACGAAAAGGGGCTGGACCGCATGGCACGGGACTGGCCGACACCGATGGCGAGCGACGGCTGCAAACCCAGCGGCGGCAATCGAAGATCGGCCGATTTGACCCATGTGGCGGGGATGTGGCCGACACCGCTGGCGCGGGACTGGAAGGGAACGAACAGCCCCGAGCATGTGAAACAGCAGCCACCGGCACGCAATCACATGGATCAACTGGCGAATTTCGCCGTGTATTCCCGCCAGGCCCTGACGATCTCGGGGGATGGCGAGACTATCTCGGATCAGCGCCGCAGCTTGAACCCTCTGTTCGTCGAGGCGCTGATGGGCTGGCCAACCGCGTGGACCGGCTTCGACTTTGCGGCAACGGCGTGGTCCCCTTGGTTGCAGCGCATGCGTTCCGAATTCTCGCTGCTCGGTTTGATGATGATGGATGACGGGGTGAGCGGATGAAACCATGGACAATCCACGACGTCACCAGCGCCTGCGAGGTGACGACGGATGAATTGAGCCAGTGGGTCTCGCGAGGATTGTTCCGGCCTAGCCAACCCACACGCCGCGGCAAATGGCGGCAGTTCGATTGGCGCGATCTTGCTTGCCTCTCTGTCATGGCGGCGCTTCGCAAGATGGGCTTGTCCGTCAAGGCCGCGGCAGGCATTGCTTCGGATCTGCGCTCGGCGGTCGAGTACATGGAAGAAATCAATGAACCGAGCGGCCTGTTTTTATTCACCACTGATACGGCGGAAACGGGCAGGCTGGTCGGTCCCGCCACCTTGGCTTCCTTGATAAGAACGCAATCTGCGGCGATCATCATCGTGGACGTCGCCAAGGCATATTGCGCCGCATCCGCCGCAATTCGGGCAAAGCCGCAATGCATAACGCCGCCCGGCGAAGGGCGGCGATTGACGGCGTGAACACTAACTCGGCGGTATGTTTGTTCAATCTTCGATGCGATACACGCGGCCTCGGCCGTCTATCTTTTCGGAAGTAATGGTCAGGCCAAGCCGTTTTTTCAGCGCCCCTGATATAGCTCCCCTCGCGGTGTGAGGTTGCCATTCGAGCGCAGTCACAATCTCGGCAATGGTTGCCCCTTCAGGCGGGCGCAGCATCTCGATCAACATGGCCTGTTTTGTGCCGGTGCGCTGCTTCGGCTTGGCTGGCTCCGGATCGGGTGATCGCGTTGCCGTCTCCAACCCGATTGCCTCCAGTCCGGCATCGGTAATCACCAGCGTGGTGCCATGCCCGTCACCGGTCTCGCGCCACAGGGGCTCATTCTTACGCAAGTTGGCATCGACCTCGTCAAGCAGGTGCTTTTCAAGCAGTAATCTTACGACCGTTCTGGCCGCCGCACCGGACAAGTGGTCGGGCAGCGGCAAGGCAATGCGGTCAGCCTGCTTGGAGGCACAAGAAAGGATGAGGGTCTGGGTTTTGCTGAGTTTTTTCATTGGGGTGTCTCCGTGGTTGGCGCACGCAGGATGCGGCCCCGTCTACGACCCCAAGCCCCGCACATGGCAGGGCCGTGCCGAAAAATGGGTGTTTATTCGGCGTGTTCCCCCTCACCAAAGGCGCGATCGGCGATCTCGCCAAGTTTCGCGGACATGTCGGCCAGATCGCCAACGTGTCCCCAGTGGATTTCGTCGGGGTGGGCGTTGGAATGTTCATCGCTGAGGGTCTGCAGGCGGGAAAGCATGCTGTCGATCTCGACCTTGTGGGCCATGAAGGCGGCCAGTGCTGTGTCATTGTTGCGGGTCATCATTTTGCCTCCCGTGCGGCGGCCAGCCCTGCGGCGTAGGCAGCCTCGAGCGCTGCCTGAACGCACCAGACCGAAACATCGTGAAAGTCGAGATGATCGCTGTTGCGGGTCTCCAGCGTCTCGATGAAGAGGTGCTTTTCGGCAATGCTGGCCAGCAGGTCGGTTTGGGTGGTCTTGGTTGTCATGGCGTTACTCCTTTTCGGTGTCATCAGAGTCGCTCTTTGGGCATGTGTAATCAACAATAATCTAAGCAATAACATGGCTTTACGGGAAACCATCCGATTACAAACAAACGTCAGGACAGACAAACTATGGGCCTATCTCTGCGCAAATACGCGGAGCATCGCGGCGTTTCGCACCCGGCGGTCATGAAGGCGATCAAGGCGGGAAGGATTGTGCCCGAACCCGATGGCACAATTGATCCGGTGAAGGCCGACCGCCAATGGGACACCCGCACTGACCCCACGCAACAACGCACTCGCAAATCACCACCCGTAACAAAACCGGTTCCAAAATCCGCAATCCGCGCGGTCGATGACACCTTGGGCGATACCGGCGGCGGCGAGGTTTCATTCTTGCGCGCCCGCATGGCCAATGAGGTGCTGAAGGCCCAGACCGCCAAGGTGCGGTTGCAAAAGATGAAGGGCGAGCTGATCAATCGCGACAAGGCAATCGGTACGGCGTTTGATTTTGCCCGCCGCATTCGGGACGCCTGGATGAACTGGCCACCCCGAGTTTCCGCCGACATGGCAGCCGACCTTGGGGTGGAGGCGCATGCGATGGAACAAGTGCTTGAACAGTACATCCGCCGGCACCTCGCCGATCTGGCGGAGACAGAGATTGAGCTCAGATGACAACGAAAGCCAGGATGCATTCGAGGCGGCGTTGCGCTCTGGATTGGCCCCTGACCCGGCGCTAACGGTATCGGAATGGGCCGACCGACACAGGGTCCTGTCCTCGCGCGCCGCATCGGAAGCCGGACCTTATCGAACCGCCCGCACGCCCTATACGCGCGCCATCATGGATGCGCTCAGCCCGAGCAACCCGGCGCGCCGCGTCATCTTCATGAAGGCAGCCCAAGTGGGCGCAACCGAGGGCGGCAACAACTGGATTGGCTTTTGCATTCACCGGGCCCCGGGGCCGTTTCTGGCGATCCAGCCAACGGTCGATCTGGCCAAAAGGTTGTCGCAACAGCGGATCGACCCGCTGATCGAGGAAAGCCCGGCCCTGCGCGAAACGATCATGCCCTCGCGCAGTCGCGACAGCGGCAACACGATCCTGTCGAAACGCTTTCCGGGCGGGCAGCTCATTCTGACCGGCGCCAACTCGGCCGTGGGCCTGCGCTCGATGCCGGCGCGCTGGGTGTTCATGGATGAGGTCGATGCCTGTCCGGGCGATGTGGATGGCGAGGGTGATCCGATTGCGCTGGCGGAAGCCCGCACGAATTCTTTCGGGCATCGCGCCAAATTGTTTCTGGCCTCGACCCCGACAGTAACGGGCGCCAGCCGGATCGAGCGGGAGTATGAATTGAGCGATCAGCGCCGCTATCATGTGCCGTGCCCCCATTGTGGCGCGCTGCAATGGCTGCAGTTTGCGCGCCTGCGCTGGGACAAGGGCAAGCCTGAAACTGCGCAATATGTCTGTGAACAATGCGACGCGCCGATCGAGGAGCGGTTCAAGACCCAAATGATGGCCGAGGAACAGGGGGCCTGCTGGATGCCAACGGCGGATGACGAGACCCGCGAAAAGGCGCAAGCGGCAGGCACGGTCGGGTTTCACATTAATGGGCTTTATTCGCCGCTCGGCTGGTTAAGCTGGGCCGAGATTGCGCGCAAATGGGAAGAGGCCAAGGGCAATGACGCCGCCTTCAAGACCCTGAAGAACACCATCCTCGGTGAGACATGGCAGGAACAAGGCGAAGCGCCGGACTGGCAGCCGATCTATGAGCGCCGTGAGCGCTGGGCCCCCGGCGAAGTCCCAAAGCAGGGATTATTCCTGACCGCAGGCGCTGACGTGCAAAAGGACCGGCTTGAAATCGATGTCTGGGCCTGGGGCCGCGGGCTTGAAAGCTGGTTGATCGAGCACATCGTGATTGATGGCAGTCCGGAATATCCCGAGACATGGGCAGAACTATCCTCCCTGCTTGGACGCACATGGCAACATGAAAATGGCGCCACCATGCAAATTGGCAAGCTGGCGATTGATACCGGTTATGAAACGGCCGCGGTTTATCGCTGGGCGCGTTTGCAGCCGATCTCGCAGGTGATGCCGATCAAAGGCCTGCAAGGGTTCAACCGATCCTCGCCGGTGACCGGCCCGACATTTGTTGATGCGACCGAGGGCGGCAAACGTCTGCGGCGGGGCGCAAAGCTCTGGTCGATCGCAACGGCGGTGTTCAAGTCGGAGACGTATCGGTTTTTACGCCTGCCGAGGATCACGGACGAGGATGTTGCAAATGGAGCGACACCGCCACCCGGCACAATCCACCTGCCGGACTGGGTAGATGTGGAGTGGATCCGCCAATTCACCGCCGAGCAGCTGGTCACGGTCAAGAATAAACGCGGCTTTGCCCATCTTGAATGGCAGAAAATGCGCGAGCGCAACGAAGCGTTTGATTGCCGCATTTATGCGCGCGCCGCCGCCTGGGTGTTTGGCGCTGATCGCTGGCCAGATGCGATGTGGGCCTCGCTTGAAGCGCAGGTCGGAATTACGTCGGAGGACGCGCAGGATGACGCCGCGCCGGAAGTCGTAGCCCCGCCAGAACCAACCGCCGGGGTACCGCGTGCAAAACGTCGGACTCGGCGCGCCTATACGCCAAGCATTATGAGGTAGCAGATGACCCTGGCAGATATGCAGACGCAGCTTGATGCGCTACTTACGGCCCGCTTTCGCGGCGTTCGCTCCACCAGTTATGACGGCAAGTCGGTGACCTATGGCTCTGATGCTGAAATGGCCAAGGCAATTGCCGATCTTGAGGCGCGTATTGCGGCCCAAAGCACCGGCACAAAGTCGCGCCTTACCAGTATTTACACCAGCAAAGGCCTATAATCATGACAAAGCAAGGGGTGCTGCGCGGTGCCATGACCGGCGCACGTCGCCGCATTGGCGCGCTAATCGGTGGGTTTGAGGCTGGGCTTTCCGGTCGCCGGTTGCGCAAGTTCCAGGCCAGCCGCGCGCATGTGAACAGCCTGATTGGGGCGGCGGGCCCGACCATCAATGCACGGGCCCGCTGGCTGGTGCGTAACAACGGCTATGCCCTCAATGCGCTGGAAAGCTGGGCCGGTAATGCGGTTGGTGACGGGGTCAAACCAACCTCCAAGGTGGCGGATGCGGCGCAGAAAGCAGCCATTCAGGCGCTGTGGCAAGACTGGGTGAGCGAGGCCGACGCCGAAGAGCTGACGGATTTCTACGGGCTGCAACGCCGGGCCGCACGTGAATTGTTTCTGACCGGCGAAGTGTTTTTTCGCTTTCGTGCGCGCCTGCCACAAGATGGTCTCACGGTGCCGCTGCAACTCCAGATGCTGTCCTCAGAAATGCTGCCCATCACCCATAACAAGGAGCTGCCCGGCGGCGGTATGATCCGCCAGGGGATCGAGTTTGACCTGATCGGTCGCCGCGTCGCCTATTACTTCCTGCGCCGCCATCCCGGGGATGCAACCGACCCGCGCATGGCAGGCGAGATTGTGCGCGTACCAGCGAACGAGGTTATCCATGTGATTGATCCCGTGGAGGCCGGACAAATCCGCGGTGTGTCGCGTTTCGCGCCAGCCATCGTCAAGCTGTTCTTCCTTGATCAATATGATGATGCCGAGCTTGATCGCAAAAAGGTAGCGGCGATGTTTGCGATGTTCGTGACCTCGCCGCAGATGGATGGGCCGCTCGAGCCGACCGATGAACCCCTCGCCGTTGAGCCCGGTCAGGTGGTGCGGCTGGATCAGGGCGAGGATATCACAACCGCTGACCCGGCAGATTCAGGGGCGACGTATGAACCATTTCAATATCGCACGCTGCTTCAGGTGTCAGCTGCGCTGGGCGTGCCTTATTCCTACGTCAGCAATGATCTGGCCAAAGCCAACTTCGCCAATTCAAGATTGTCCATTATCGAGTTTCGCCGCCGTGTCAGTGCCTGGCAGCACCGGGTGCTGATCCACCAACTGTGCAAACGGGTCTGGGGGCGCTGGCTGGACACGGCGGTAATGGCCGGGGTGCTGGACCTGCCAGACTATCAGACCAACCGCCGCGCCATGATCAAAGCCGACTGGCTACCGCCAAAATGGGACTGGGTTGATCCCCTGAAAGACATCAATGCCGAAGTGACCGAGATCGAGGCCGGGCTCAAGAGCCGCTCGATGGCGATGGCGCAGCGTGGATATGACGCTGACCGGGTGGATGCGGAGATTGCCGAGGATCGGACGCGCGAGGCCGCCTTCGGGCTGGATTTCCGTCGTCCGGGTTCGCCTGCACAAGGGGCGGCTGGCTTGACGCAGGTCGCCAACACGCCAAGTGACACAGCTGGAAGCAATGGCCCGTGAGCAAAGCACGGGCGGGTATCGATCTGCGAGCGCGGCTGACCAACCGGCCGCTGGCGCTTGCGGCGCGCGCGGTTGATGCTGCGATGCTCCGCCCCCGTCCCGCCGCCCTCTTTGGTGAAATCCAGACGGCGGCACCGGATCGGCAGGGCTGGCAGTTCACCGATGGGGGTATTGCTCTCTTGCCGGTGATGGGGCCGTTGTTGCAGCGGGGTGATGATTTTACGGCATGGTTCGGGATCACCAGTTATGATGACATTGCCGATGCGGCCGAAAGCGCCATGTCTGCGCCCAATGTGCACGGTGTGCTTTTGGAGATCGACAGCCCGGGTGGCGAGGTTGCGGGCTTGTTCGACCTCGTTGATTATCTGGCCAGCCTAAAATCCACCTATGGCAAACCGCTCTGGGCGATTGCGCGCGAGCAGGCTTTGTCTGCGGCGTATGCTATCGCCGCCACCTGTGACCGCGTCTACGTCACCCAAACCGGCGAGGTCGGCTCGGTCGGGGTGCTGGCGGTGCATGTAGACCGGAGTGCCCATGACGAGATGGACGGGCGAAAATATTCACTGATCCACGCGGGGGCCAAAAAGAGCGACGGCAATCCGCATATTCCACTGTCGCCCTCGGCGGCCGATGACATTCAGGCGGACATTGATGATCTGTACGGTCGGTTTGTTTCGCGCGTTGCCAATAATCGCCGCATAAGCCCGCAGACGGTCACCGCCACCGAGGCCGCCATCTATCGCGGCCAGCATGCGCTCGATGCGGGGCTGGCGGATGTTGTCGGCACGCTGGAAACGGCCCACGCCGATCTGCTCACCTCGCTCAACGCCTCCCTCGCGCGCACCGCCGCGCCGAAATCCACACCCACGACCAGCCCATCCCAAGAAAGGACCACCACCATGACCACCCCCAAGAAAACACTGCGCGCGGCAGCCCCCGCTGTGCCGGTTGCAAATAATCCGGTGAATGATTTGCCGGGCGATTTAGAAAACGCGGCTGCCCCTGTGGCACTTGCTGCGGCCCCAGATGCGGTCGCGGCTCAGGCGGACGCCCCCACGCCCGAGGCCACGACCATCGTTCAGCCTCCGGCTCCCGCGCCGATCGCATCTGCCCTGCCGATTATGGGCGGGCCGGACCTGCCGCGCGGCGTGACGGTGGATAGCATCCGCGCCGAGGCGTCCGAGATTGCCAAGATCGGGGCAGAGGCTGCAAAGTTAGGGCTGACGATCGACGTTCCCGCCGCCCTCACAGCTGGCACCAAGCCTGACGCTTTGCGCCGCGCGGTGCTCGAGCAACTTGCCGCCACAACGGACGCCACGATCATCGCCTCCATTGCCCCGCGCGCGGTGGATGCGGCGCCAAAGGAAAGCCCACTGATCGCGGCGGCCGAAGCGGCGGCAAAAACCGCCTGAGCCACAGCCATCCCCCAAACCAAAACATAAAGGAGCGCTGAAATGCCTGTCCTCACCCAACCGCCCTCGATGGGCGACCTCCTCAAATACGAGGATAACGCAAATTACACCCGCGAGAGCGTCACCCTGCTGGCCGGCACAAATTACGCGATTGGCAGCGTGCTCGGAATTGTGACCGCCAGCGGCAAATACACGATCTCGCCCGACACCGGCGCCACCGGCGAACAAGTTGCAGTGGCCGTGCTGCTCGAGGTGGTCGATGCCACCGCGGCAGACGCCATTGGCCTTATTCTGGCGCGCGGCCCCGCGATCGTCTCAAGGGCGCAGCTGGTGTTTGACACCACGGTAACGACGCCCGCCAAGATCACCGCCAAGGAAGCCCAGCTGGTTGCCGCCGGGATTGTTGTCCGCACAGCCGCGTAACGCACGCACCCCCACCTCTTTCAAGGAACCTCCCATGCCCACCATCATCAATCCGTTTGCCGCAGGCGGTTACACGCTTGCGGACATGACCCGTGCCATCAACATCCTGCCCAACCTTTACAGTCGCCTGAACCAGATGGGCCTGTTTCGTTTTGAGGGCATTACCCAGCGCAGCGTGATCCTGGAACAGCGCGAGGGGGTCCTCAGCCTGTTGCCGTCAGCCCCGCTTGGCAGCCCGGCCACCGTTGGCAGTCGCGAAAACCGCTCCATGCGCTCCTTCGCCGTGCCGTGGATCCCCTATGACGACGTCATTCTGCCCGGCGACATTCAGGGCGTACCGGCCCTCGGGGCTGGCGATACCGCCGACCCGCTGGTCGGCATCATGACCCGCAAGCTGACCTTGATGCGCAACAAACACGCCCAGACCCGTGAATATATGGAAGTGAATGCCCTGCGCGGCATTGCCAAGGATGGCGCAGGCGTCACGCTTTACAACTACTTCATCGAGTTTGGCATTACCCAGACCTCGGTCGACTTTGTTCTCGGCACCACCGGCACCCAGGTCCAGCAAAAAGTACGTACCGTCATCCGTGATCTCGAGACCAACCTCAAGGGAGAGGCCATGACCTCGGTGCATGCCCTGGTCAGCCCCGAGTTCTTTGACAAGCTGATCGGCCATTCCGCCACAAAAACCGCCTATCAGTATTACAGCGCCACCGGAGCCCAGCCCTTGCGCGAAGATGTACGCCGCAACTTCCCCTTCGCCGGCATTCTGTTTGAGGAATACCCGGCCGTGTTCACCCTGTCTGGCGGCACTGTCGAGCGGGCCATTCCAGCGGGCGAGGGTATCGCGTTTCCCATGGGCACAATGGACACCTTCACCACTTATGGTGCCCCCGCCAACATGATCGAGACCGCCAACACAATCGGCCTGCCGCTTTATGCCCGCCAGCTGGTGCGAGAGCGCGGCGACGGCATTGATCTGCTGACCGAGGCGTCAATCCTGCCAGTCAACAAACGCCCGGCGTTGGGTGTGCGGTTGTTCTCCTCGAATTGAGCTCGGTGACATGAACGCCTTTGCGGCAGCAACCGATCTGCTCTTTGCCGATCCCAACCTTGGCCGTGCGGCCTGGCACCGGGACGGTGAGGGGCAATTCACCCCGGTGCGGGTGATCCTGAAAAGCCCGGATGATGTCGTGGGTTTTGGTGACGCGCGGATCTGGTCTGAAACCACGATCGTGGATCTGCGTGTCAGCGAGCTTGCCGATCCACGCCCCGGGGACCAGCTGATCCTTGACGAGGAGGCCTTTGTCATTCAGGGCGAACCAAAGCGTGATCGCGAGCGGTTGGTCTGGACGCTGGATCTGCGGCCGGAAGGTTAGGCCTTGAATGAAGATCGACTTTTCATTCAGCCCCGACATCGTTGCCTTGATGCAGGCGGAACTTCTGGCGGGTGAAAAGGCGGTCACCGCTGCCATGCGCCAGGCGGGCAGTGATCTGAAATCCGACTGGCGGGGACAGATAACAGGGGCCGGCCTTGGTCAGCGACTGGCCCGCAGCATCCGCAACAAGACTTATCCCGAGCGGGGCGAAAGTCTGGATGCCGCTGCGTTCATTTGGTCGAAGGCGCCGAAGATCATTCACGCCCATGACAAGGGCGTGCTGATCAGATCAAAGAACGGGTTTTACCTGGCGATCCCGACCGAGGCCGCTGGCAAGGGC
>Ga0114932_10003126_pt1 | contig 16594 bp, 11 predicted proteins | sample 2SBtaG_2_FD_87286 | JGI IMG/M metagenome (GOLD analysis project Ga0114932, IMG submission 87286) | Deep subsurface microbial communities from Kolumbo volcano to uncover new lineages of life (NeLLi) - 2SBTROV12_ACTIVE470 metaG | ecosystem: Environmental > Aquatic > Marine > Volcanic ... | reverse complement strand
GTTCCGATGCCAAATTGGAATCTGCCGCCACTGTAACGGTCCAGAGTGGAAATCTCTTTGGCTAAGAGCAAGGGGTTTCGCTCTGGTACTAAGGTGATGCCGGTTCCCAGCTTTATCTTACTGGTTACTGCAGAGGCCCGGGCCAGGGCGATGTACGGGTCGGTGAAATGAGAGTAGGTCCAGGGAATCTCGCCGCCGGTGGCGGGGAATGGACTGTCACTTTTCACAGGCACTGCTGCGTGTTCGGCGTACCAGATGGACTCGAATCCCAAATCCTCAGCCTTTTTGGCCATGAATGCCGGGTCGATGGTATAGGCCGGTAGGGGCACCGATGTTCCAACGTCCATATTCTATACTCCATATTAGTTGTTTTAGTTTGGATCTAGTCAGCCATTTGTTGTAAGAAGAATCGTGCTCATCCTAACCTTCATGGAAAGAGAGAAGGAACAATTTGCTAGTCGTCAGCTGGCTGCGGTTCTGCAACCGCGGCTTCGACAATGTCGTATCTATCTGATGCCATCTGGCCGACTCGCTCGACATCTTCTTCTAGTAGGTAGCGTTCTGAGACAAGGTCTTTGGCCACTCCTTCCACTCTATCGAGATAGTCGTCCTTGGAGGCGTAACGCTCTTCCACTGATGGGCGTGGGTCTGAACTATTCTGTCGCTCTTGGCGAGTGAATGTGAACGGCACGGTGGATCCCATGATCTTATGGGTTTGGTTGGGGCCTCCGGTTTTTGGATGGCGCAGGTTCCAGCCTGTAACCGTTGCCAGAGGGACTGCCACATCCGGAAGTCGTATCCCGGCTAGGTCGTTACCGTCTAGGTCCACTGTCGTGGTCAGGGCCGGGTAAGGTTTGCCGGTGACCGGAGGAAGGATTTCTGCGATGCCGTCTTCTGGGCCGAAGTCGTACCGATTCAAATGCCTTAGATGGTTGGGGAAGCCGAATCCGGGGAAAGCGTCGTAAACAGCTTTCAAGGAATCTGTTGGAACTGCTGTGCCTTCGTCCAAGCGCGGGTGTTTGCTGGCCGGTGGGCTGATATTCTCGCTGACCCAGGCATCCATATTGGCGACTGCAGCCCGCATCAGAGGCCGCCAGTCCACCCAGTTGAAAGGGTGAAGGCCCATTGCTCCGGTGGGTTGGATGTGCTTCAAAGGTAACACTCCTGGGCTATGCTGGGTGCCGGCGAAATGGTAGATGCGGACCGTGTGCGACGGGACGATGTCCTTGGTTCCGGTGGCGTCGATATGAGTTAGTGCAGCGTGCCCTCCCCAGTATTCGCTGGAGGAGTTGGTCAGAAATAATTTGGGAGCTTTCCCCCTGGCGATTAGGCGGGAAAGCAGGCCATCTGAAACCCCGGTCTCTGGTTCAATCTGCTGAATGTCGGCGAATGGGAAGAGGCTGGAGGTGCTGGCTTCAACTGTGTTGGATGGTTGGCCGAAGCGCTGGTTGAACTCCCCACGACGCCCACCGGCGATGTTGGCGATGATGCCATCAAACACTGTCCGGTCTTGCTCGTCTTGGTTCATGGCATGATAGAGCATTTCCCGGAGGAACCGACCGCTCTGCGATGAGCCAAAGGCCAAGGTGTGTTTGATGTCTCCAGCGCAGGGATTGTCTTGGTTGTCTGAGTATCGGAGATAGGACACCAAGTCACGAACACCGGCCATGCCAAGTCCGATCACCGGAGCGATGCTGGATGTGTATATACACTGGTACACCTTGCCAGGTTCAAATCCCTTCTCCATGAATATATAAGAATCGTCTGGTACTACTTCACCGTCTTTTAGCCGGCTAAAAGACCAATCGGCGCGAGGGATTGTTGTGCAATCGGCACCGTCGTAATCTTGAACCGTGAGCTGGGATTCCAGCTGGTCCAGGTTGTTGGCTGGGTAGGGCTGGTGACCTCGGTCGGATAGCATCTGGTCTTTGCTTGATTGGTTGGGTTGGAAGGTTACTGCGATGCGTCCTGTTATCGGCCCGTTGGCGTCCGATGCGTTAGGAATGTGAACCTTCAGGAATCCGGGAGTTGTAGGGAAGTCATGCTGCCATCCGCACCAAACTTGAGTGTATCCCTGGCGCATCTGGAACCCGTTGCCCTCGTCCATTGGGTCGTCCTCTGGTGCGCTGTTGATGCGCAACAAAGATAAAGGTCTTCCACGGTTAACCACGTCAAAGAACAGCTTGTGGCTACCTTTTCGTGAGTCCAGGGGTTTTATGATTCTGAGATCAGCCGAGAACTCCACCAGTCCGTCCGAGTTCCTAGGGGCTAGTCCCACGTCGGTGATCAAGCCATTAGCGGGATCTGAAGGGTCTACCGCGAAGTGGACAGTGCCGTCCAATTGTTCGTAGGCACCAACGTCTCCGAAGGATTTCCCGTCTGCGTACGGACCACGTTCTTTGATGTCTATGTATGTGACTGCCATTGGTTACTCCCCGGCTGGATAACTAATGATTTAACCGATTGATTCGGTGCTGTGGTTGAGGAATTTCTCCATACGTCGAGCCAAACGGATGACGTTGGGCGAAGTTATCAGTGCTTGGCCTATCGATAATAGCTCGTAGTACGTAAGTGGGATGCCATCTAGCCGATGTCTAGACCCTTCTGAATCAAGCAGTAGCTGCAACCGGCCATCATGGGATTCATCGGGCAAGAAATCAAATTCGGGATCCTCCAACTTGGTGGCCAGATATTTGATTATAGCTCTCCTGCTCACCGCCACACCGTTGATGGCGATGCCGGCTGATTCCAAGTATGTTGCTAGAGGGATTGTAGCAACTTTAGGCACATTAGGAGGTGTGAGTTTGATACCCTCTTTCAAAATGCTCACACCGGCCATTCTGAAGCCATCGATGATCACGCCGCCGGCGAATGCAAAGGCGTAGTTTCTTCCCGAGTCAGTGATATAAGCCTGATGGAGCGAGCACGTTTTGATCTGGGGAGAATTGGGCATCCTCAAGAATGTCTGGGATTTTTGAAGGTTGCCAAGTATAAGGAGTCGATAGATGGATTGGCTGGTAATTTTTAGAGCAGCGGGTTCAACGCTGTTACTCCCGCTTTGACGCAGGGAGGTCAGGTCGTCCAATATGCCTGTAAGTAGGTCGTTTCCCTGATCCATCTATCTCAATTCCGAGGTTATATGATTGTTTCTGGATCCACGTCCAAGTCGGTGGGAGCTTCTACCCCGGCGAACTCTTTCCACCAGGCGTTGAAATTTTCCTCGCCGTGCTTCTCTTTTAGCCGGGCAAGGTGGGCTTTAACTTGTGCTAAAACCTGCAGATTGTTGGCGCTAGCCATTTGGTAGGTACGGCCAGCCCACAATAGTGCTCCTGCAATGTCGTCCCGTTGCTCAGCCACCATTCCAATCTGTCCGTAGGTGCGGCAGATGCGGTCATGGTCTTGGATCTCTTCGAATATATCCCGTGCCCTTAGGTACCATTCCTCCGCTTTGTCCAATTCTTTTTGCTCGTGGAACAGTACTCCTAACTGGCGACATTCGTCGCCCTCTGATCTCCGGTCTCCGGTATTTTCCCATTGTTGCAGTGCCATCATGTACCAGTGTTCAGCGTCTTCAACAAACATCTCTCTGGCCTGTTCAACTAGGCCCAGGTGGTGAAACTCAATGCCCATTTGAGCGTGGTTGTCCATGCGTTCGCTGAGTTGTAGTGCCTGTTGGTACCAGTTTTCAGCTTCCTCGAACTTGTATTGGGCGTGGCAGACGGTTCCTAGGGAGTGGTAGACCAGCACTGCGTTTTCTTCGTCTCTGGCTTCTTCCAGGATCTCTCTGGCTCGCTGGTACCAACTGGCAGCTTCGTCGTATTCAAACTTGTATAAGGAACAGAGGCCCAGAGATCGGTAGTCCTTGACCATCTCCTCAGCGTCATTGACCCGTTGGTGTATGTCCAGAGCCTTGCTGAACCACTCTTTCGCCTCGGTGTAACGGCGACGGTATTGACTGATCATGCCCAGGCCGTAGTAGTCGTCGGCGATAACCTCTTCGTCTTCGCCACCTTCGATTATGGCTAGTGATTGGGTGTATAGCTCATGGGCTTCTTCCAGTTGCCACCGGTTCTGAGCCACTTGACCCATCTGATGAAAGACTGCGGCTGTGCGAGGATCGGTCTCGCCGTCATCCTTGGCCGTTAGATACTCAAGCAGTTGCTTGTTTAGACCGTCGGCCCGGTCAAATTCCTTGGTCTCGATACACTCGCTGGCTTCAGTACCCATCAGGTATAGCCACAGTTGGATACCCCCGCTCTCTTCCGCTTCCTCAGCTGTGAAACCGGTTGCCTCAAGCAGCTGTCGGCGGAGACGGCGCAGTTCTGGGTATCGTTTCTGCATACGGAAGACCTGGGCCAAAGGCTGAACGAGCAATTGGGCGTTTTCCCATTGTCCAGCTTCCAGCGATAAGGCCAGCGCCTGGGTGATATTTCCCTCTTCGGCCAAAATCGCCGTAGTACCTGCATCTTGGTTCTCGTAGAGTGTCTCCATGAAATAATCGGCGGTGTCTGCGTAGACCCTGACCACTTCACGCTCCAGGTTCTGGATTGTGGCGGGCGGAAATTGGCGGTAAAGGCTGCGGCCATAGAACCAGGGCATTGATGGATGTATCTGGTAGACGCTTGGTGTGATTGGCTCTAGGAATCCGCTTGTTCGGGCGGTTCTGAGTAGAGACCTAGTCGCGCCGTAGCCCAATACTTCGCCCATGGCCGATTTGTAGACCTGTTCTTCTGTTATATGGGTCAGGATGTCCATCATGATTCGGCTGCGGAACATAGAAAGGAATGGCAGGTGGACCCTGTTTCGGCGGGTCATGCGGGAGTAAGCATGGTCCATCACAACGGTCAGGTAGGGCGGTCTTCCTTCTTCATCGGCGCCGGGTTCGTGCTTTTCCAACTCGGATCTGAGTTCGCCGATCAATATGGAAGACGGTACATCTTTCAGCAGTGGCAGTACGATTTCCATGGCCAATGGATGGCCTTCCACCAGATCTAGAATCTGTAGGTATTCTGATCCTAGACGCATGGGGTCGGCATTGGCTTCTTCAAGTAATCTTGTTCCCAACACGATCCGGTCGGATCCGATCAACCCATTGAGATGCATACCGCCATGGGGCACTGTGAGCCAAGGTTCTGTGTCACGTCGGCCGACCAAGAGAATCCAAGTCTTGCCGCCTTCGGCAACTTCTTTTATGAAAGAGTCCAGGTCATCCATCTCTTGATCTTCCAAAAGGCCGGGCGCACCAGTGGGGAAACCAGCCAGGTTTTGAAGACTGTCGAAGACCAAAAGAGCCGGGTTTTCTTTTAGATAATCTACAACCCAGGCACGTCGGCCCTCACTGCGGAGATCAGCGAAGTCTAATCCGGCTAGGGATGTCCCAATCTCATGTAGCACCCTTTCCAGTCCGGCCCCCACTTCAAAGGACGAATAGAAGACACCCCCGGGACGCCCTCCGGTTTTCCTAAGCCATCCTGCAAGTCCCAAGGCTAACTCGGACTTGCCGATGCCAACATCACCAGACAGCATCACCACCGGCGTTTCTCGAAACTGACGCTCAAGATCCAGCATCTCTGAATGGCGACCAATCAGTCCGTAGGGGCCGCCTCGGGGCAGCTCGTTGCCTGCGGCTTGCTCTTCTGTCTGTGGTTGTCCAGGAACGAGCGGGGCTGCTTCTTCAGCCACGATGGCCGCTGGTACGTACTCTAGGGATTCAAAGACCATCGGCAGCGTCCAATCCCAGGAAGCCAGCGGGCCGGTAGCGGAAGGGCGTTGGGGATGGTCCATCATCGCTTGGCGCACGGATGTAATCGTTTGGGCGAAAGACGTGCCGCCAGTGAATCCCTTAAAGAGGTTTTCGCAGAACAAAACCCGACCTGCCCCAGTTATGGGCAGCGGAGAAACGATTACCTGAGGTACTCCGCTTTGGGCCAGTCCGGCGGCAAATGACATAACGTCGTTCATGGGACTGGACGATGAGGCGTTGATTAGTAGCGCCGGTGTCTGGGAGGAGGTCAGCAATCCGGCTAATGTGACGGCATCAACAGACGTGATTCCCCCGGAACCGTCTTCCAAGGAGATACCCTGAGCGTCAACGGTGAATCCGTCCATGTGGACAAGATGATAATGCGCTGCATTACCAGCGAGTTGTTCTTGCATGTTGGCCAACGTTGACGGGCGTAAACAGTCTAATTCAGCTTCAACAGTGAGCGACTCCAGAGCGGTTAGCTCTTCTGTCGCGATGCTTCCTGAATCTTCACTGGAGGGAGGTAGTAGCAGCAGCACGCTCAGTTGGTCGGAGGGGAGTTCACCGGTGAAATATTCCATCAGACCTGGCGCCAGACGGCGAGATACCCCAGAGAGCCGAGATGTCAGGTATGTGTCGTCCTCTGTGGCCATCAATTCCCAGGGGATGCCGAGAAATGCAGGCCGTGAGGAGACGATCACCAGTTGGGGTTGTCCGTTGACTGCGGCCTTTTTTAGCAAGGCACTAGATTCTTCACTGGATCCGAATACCGTTTGGAACAGGAGGAGGCCGATGGCCTTTAAGCCCGCTTCCACAGTCTCTGCTCGGGTTTTGGCCGCGCCGAAAGTGTCGTTAGGGTATTCGTTAAAATACCAGCGAATCTCTGCCAATTCAGCGTCGGTCAAGGGAACTGGGAAATTGGTCGGCGTAGCAGTTTCGGGTTCTGCAGTTCCGGTGTATAAGGAAAGTTGAACCTGTTCCGAGTCGGATAGGTCAATTATTTGAAGTAAATCAGCCAATAGGGGCCTCCGGTTGGCGTACGCAGGTGGGTTAAATAAAGTAACTGGCCTGAAGCTAAAAGGCCGGTAAAATTGGATGAATCATCTGAGAATGAATCTCAAAGACATACTACCATTGGCCTAATAGCCCGTCCAACGATTTACGCCTGGAAAGCAATCTGGATTTAGTACTCGATTTCCAAGGAAACGGACAGCTTTACTGGATGCAGGTTTCTAACTTGCCCTTCTTGTCCGGTTCGAGGCTGTTATTGGGCTGTAAGGGCACCGTCGATGGCCATGGCTAGGCCAGTTACCAAGGACGCGGCGTCGGAGCAGAGCCAGGCCACCGCTTCCGCTATCTCTTCCGGTGTGCCAAGACGGCCGATAGGTTGGCGGTAGGGGATAGCGGCCGCGTAGTCTTCCCGTCCGGTGGTGAGTCGATCCATCATAGGAGTGTCTATTATACCCGGACATACGGCGTTTACTCGTATCCCATCAGCGGCGTATTCCAAAGCGGCCGACTTGGTAAGCCCCACCACGGCATGTTTGCTGGCCGAATATGCCGATAATTGCTTGGAGCCCACTAGACCCGCTACTGAGGCGGTATTAACGATGACCCCACCCCCTTGATTCAACATCTGCGGTATCTCATATTTAAGGCAGAGCCATACGCCTTTGACGTTGATCTCCATCAGTCGGTCAAAGGTGTCTTCCGGATACTCGTGAAGACGCCTGGTGATGTTGCCTTCGATGCCTGCGTTGTTGTAGGCGCAGTCCACTCGTCCATAAACTTCAACCACTGATCCGATCATGGCTTCAACATCGGCAGCACGGGATACGTCGGCGTGGACGAACATGCCGTTGCCGCCCATGTCCTTGATGGTGCTCAGAGTCTCTTCTCCACTGTTGGCGTCGATATCACAGACCGCGATGGTAGCGCCTTCTCTCGCCAGTACTAATGACGTGGCACGCCCGATTCCGGAACCGGCCCCTGTGACCAGAGCAATTTTCTCTTGTAATGTGCCGGGCATTATTTATTCCTTAGGACCGGGTTAGTTCCTTAAGTTTGACCTGCTCGCCAGGCTCCGGCACGCCAGTCGTCAGGGCTGGGGCCGGGGTCAATCATCACATCGATTACCGCAGGTATGCCAGACGATTGGGCTGCCCTCAGAGCGTCGGGAAGGTCTTTGGAATCGCTAATCTGGATTCCCCAAGCGCCCATACCCTCGGCCACTGTCGCGTTATTGGTAGGGTAGAACTCCGAGGCTATCTTGTGGCCTTCTGGCTGGTGGTCGTTGACCATTCCTAGTGTGTTGTTGTTGAACACAACGCAAATGATGGGGAGATCGTACTGGACCGCGGTGGAGATGGCGTTCACAGTCATCATGTAACCACCGTCGCCGCTGATGCAGACCACTGGCTGGTTCGGGTAAACCAATTTCAGACCCACAGAAGCGGGGAGCGCCCAGCCCATACCAGCAGTGCCGCCGGGGCTGTAGAAAGTGTTGGCCTGCTGAGATCGGTAGAGATGTGCCATCCAGGTGCGATTGTTACCTGCGTCCAGGGCGTAGATCGTGTTGGCAGGCATGGTCGCCTGTAGTTGGGCGATCAGGCGCTGGGGTTTAACCGGCGAACTGTCTTCGTGCATCTCAGGCTGGTCGTGGAACCCGCCGGAGTCGCGGCGGGTTTGCAATCCGTCGGTCCATTCTTTCCTATTTGGAGCGCTGCCCGGGGCTGAGGCTTTTGAAGCTTCGACCAATTGTTCGAGAATAACCTTGGCGTCTCCAATGAGGCCGAGTTCTACTGGGAATGACCAACCGGCGTTACGTTCGTCAATATCAATCTGGATGATGCTCTGTCGGGCCGGATTGAATATGTCTGGGCGTTCGCCTACGGTCTCCTGGGAACGGAGCAGTGCTCCGATCACGACCACTGTATCGGCATCGCCTACGGCCTTGTTGGCAGTTTCTTGGCCGTAAGTTCCCACCATACCCAAGGCCAACGGATGGTCTTCAGATATGGCACTTTTGCCTTTGTAGCTGGTGGCTACTGGCATTCCCCATTGTTCGGCCAGTTCTTGGAGCTGGTCGTGCGCTCTGGCCACGTGGACACCGTTACCGGCAATGATCACCGGGCGTTTGGACTTGTTAAGTATCTCGATGGCCCTTTCAATGTCCACTGGCGCACTGGCTGGTTTCACCGTATTTAAGAAGCCAGAGGCGTTGTGGATGAATGGTGGCGATTCCAGGTCTACATCTCCACTGATGGCCGCGGAGCGCATCAACAACGTCGCGGGTCCAGGTCGACCACTCACAGCGTGTTTGATGGCCATCTGTGCGCCCAACACAGCTTCCTTTGGATTTGTGGCGAGTGTCGTGTACTTGGTCATAGCTTTGAACATGGACTGGAGATCGATGCTGCCGTATTCACCAGCTCCGGACTGGTTGGCGGGGCGCTGAGCTGCTCCTCCGTCGGAGGTGTCGGTGATTACCAGCATGGGAGAGGAGCTCAGCATGGATTCCATAATACCGAAGGCAGCGTTTGAGCCCATAAATAAACCCTGACCCATTATTGCAGCTGGTTTACCGGATGCCCGTCCATAGGCGTCAGCCATAATCGCAGCTACCTGCTCATGCCGAACTAATACTGTCTTGATCCGGTCCTGTTTGGTCTCCAGCACCTGGAAGATCTGGCCGGTTCCACCTCCCGGGATACCGAATACATACTCGATTCCGGCTTCCTCCAACGTTTGGACGATCATCTCACTAGCTGATGGCATGCGTGGCCTCGCTTGTTGGATAGTGTTTCTATTTAATGGTTACGCCAGTCTAATACGTACGCCTGGCGTACGTTGATGGGATGATAACTGCCGCCTATTACCGGGTCAAGAAGAATATGAAACATGCCAGGGAAAAGGTATCCCCCGAGGGTGCTATGCTGGTTGACCCGAATCAGGCTCAGGCGTATCATCCACCCAACCTGAGGCGACCCAGGCATGATTTATTTAGGGTATCCTCAGCGGATTATGGGTATCTATAATCCGATCCGACAAATTTGAGAGATGAATCATGCGTGCTGCTGATGCCATTGTTCATGCCCTAGAAAAAGAGGGAGTCGAGTATATCGCCGGATTCCAAGGCGGTGGTTTGAACCCACTCTGGACCGGTCTTAGGAATTCCGAGACGATCAAGGTCTTTGCGGCTCGGAACGAGCGACTCGGCGTTGAGATCGCGGACGGCTACGCTAGGGCAACCGGTAAAGTGGGCGTAGCAATGACAGGCACCGGCCCTGGAGCAACTAACACGTTGACTGGAATTGCCGGAGCATTTGCTGACAACATCCCGGTCCTTCTATTGATGGGCCAACATCCCCTGGCAGATCTTGGCAAAGAGGTGCAACAAGAGGTTTCGGCTAGTATTTTTGATACTCTGGTTAAATGGCGTGGAACCATGACCAAAGTCGAAGATATTCCTGCTGTGATGCGTCGCGCCTTCACGGCCCTCCGCTCCGGGTCGCCGGGGCCAGTTGTGATTGAGATGCCTCAAGACGTGCTTATGACCGACGTTCCGGAAGGGTCATTGGAGTATGAACCCGTTGGGCCTGGACGGAAAGCGGCTCCTCATGCCGACGAGGTTGCTCGGGCTGCTGATTTGTTGGTCAACGCGAAGATGCCCGTCTTGAATCTGGGTGGTGGAGTGCTATCTGCTGAGGCATGGGACGAGGCTAAGGAACTGGCTGAATTGTTGTCCATGCCGGTTGCGACAACTCTCGTCGCAAAGGGGGTGTTTCCGGAAAATCATCCTCTAGCCATGGGTATGGGATGCTACCCTCGTAGTCGGTACGCCAGTGGAGCTTCGATTCATATGAATCGCAAGGCTGATGTCGTACTGGCCGTGGGCAACTCCTATCGACTACCTAACGGAACGGACGGTCGCCCCATTCCTGAAGGTGTGAGTCTGATCCACGTAAACGCTGATGAGCATGACCTGAACAAACAATACCAGGCTGATGTGCCTATGCTGGCCGACGCCAAGTTGGCCCTGCGTGCCATCTTGGATGCTGTGAAAGAGAGGGTCGGACCAGGCAGTGGCAGTCTCAAAGAGGAAGTCGTCTCCGAGATCAAGCAGGCCAAGGATAAACAAGCCAGCGAGTGGTCCGACGTTGTAAATGACCTGTCAGCCCCCACCAACGGTTACCGGGTCGTTAATGAACTGGCCAAGATAATCGACCCTGAAAAAACTATTGCCCTTCACGACGCCGGCGGTAGCCGAGGATATATGTCCCCATTTTGGGAAGCGGCGAAACCCCGTAGCTACGTAGGTATGGGCGGTATGGCCGCCATGGGCTGGTCTCTGGGTGGTGCGATTGGTGCAAAACTGGGACGGCCAGACGATCTGGTAGTTCACTTATTGGGTGACGCTTCCTTTGGAATGGTTGGCATGGAACTCGAGACCGCGGTTCGGATGGGAATCTCAACCCTAACCATAGTTGTGAATAACGAAGGTACCGGTGGCGGGCTGATGGGAATGAACGGTCCCACCGGCCCGCCACCAGACATGGCCAAGCTCACCGGGAATTGGAGTCAGGTGGCCCAGGGCCTAGGCGCGTATTCCGAGCGCGTTGAAGACCCTGCCGACGTTGGGCCAGCTTTGCAACGAGGCATAGATGCTACCAATAATGGCCAAGCTGCACTCATTGAGATCATGATTAAACCAATGGCCACGCCCAACACACCCGACGATTGGTCGCTTTAGAGGAGTCAGCTTCTACCTGTCCGATGTCGGACATAGGGTGCTGACGATTTTGGAGATACTGGAGAATACATGAAGAGCATTGAGATCGATCGTAGTAAGCGGCTGAAGGACGACCCGGGCAAGGGGCACAACCGCTGGCACCCTGGTATCACTCCGATTATCGAAGTTGAGCCTGGTGAAGAGGTTTCTCTTGAGACTAGGGATGCTTCGGACGGGCAGATGAACCCCAGTGTCACAGTGGACGACTTTGCCGGGTTCGCTGGAAAGGTGGGGCATCCCCTGACCGGTCCGGTTTATATAAAAGGTGCCAAACCAGGGGACCTTTTGGAGATCGAATACGTCGATATCATCCCTCAGTCTTATGGTTGGACCCGCAACCGACCAGGGGCCGGATTCCTTCGGGACCTGTTCCCGACGTCGTTTGTGGTGCATTGGGAGATGAAAGATGGCTGGGCAACTTCGAATGAACTACCAGGCGTGAGGATACCCAATGGGTCTTTCATGGGTACCGCTGGTATTGCTCCATCCACAGACCAGATGAATGCCTGGCGAGACCGTGAAGCTGATCTCGTCCGACGCGGGGGAATCGCCTTTCCGCCAGATGCAGAGGATGCGGTTCCGGAGGGAGTCATCGCTTACGAAGGACTTCGGACCATACCGCCACGGGAGAACTGCGGCAATGTGGATGCCAAGCAACTGACCAAGGGTTCGCGGTTACTGATACCGGTGAACGTTGACGGTGGTCTCTACTCAGCCGGTGATGGTCACTTTGCCCAGGGAGATGGAGAGTGCTGCATCACGGCCATTGAGATGGGTGCCACCGCAGTGGTCAAGTTCCATTTACAGAAAGGAGAGGCCGCACGGAATAACATAAAGTTCCCGAGATTTGCTCACCCGGGTTACTTCCTTCCGCCCGAATGGGCCGCACCTCGGAACTTCATTGCGACCATGGGGATGCCCATCCGCGAAGACGGCACGCAAGAAGGGGAAGACCTAACACTGGCGGCGCGAAATGCACTGATCCAGATGATTGATCTGCTACAAGAACGAGGTTGGAGCAAGGAACAGGCCTATATTATCTGCAGCGTGGCGGTAGACTTGAGGATCAGCAACGTCGTTGACCTGCCAAACGTTACGGTGTCGGCGTTTTTGCCTGAGGACATCTTCCAAAGTTAGAGTTTAACGGCTAATAGCCGGTGATTTCAGGTCTAAATGGCCAATGATATAGATGTGCTCATAAGAATAGCCTTAAATCGGACGAGAGAACACCGAAATATTTGAGTTGTTTTCACATACTCATTCTGAGGATGGATGGATACTAAGGGAAAGAAAAAACCCGCCCTGATCACGTAAGGACGGGTTTTTGTTAAAAGCTGAGCGCTTTTAAAGAACTAAGGGTTCAAGGATCTAGCTGATTCGCTTTACTTCCATGGTCTCGCCAGGAGCAAGGGCTACACGTCGTACATTTATACCTAATTTCAGGAGCCAGTAGCCCAGAGTTGCTTTACTGACACCCAATTCTTCGGCAGTGGCTGAAAGACCCACCTCATTGACCTTCTCGGGCAATAGGCGCTCCAAGGGGCGTTGGAATTCTTTCTCTACTCGTTGCATCAGTTTTGTCTTTCTAGCCATAGTACCCTCCGTATGCCTTATTATTAGATTGTATTATTAATGCTGGTTTATACTGCCACCCGGACGACTGGGCTACCGATACAGTAACAGTACGCTATATGAATGTCAAGCATTTTTTAAGGATTCTTTTAAATTTATTTAAGAAATGACTTAGTCATTAAATTAGATAAAATAAATAAAAGCTAGTAAGCCCCTGCTCGTTATAACTCTCTTTGAAGGTGAATTAGATAGATGGCAGCCATAGAACACTGGTTTTTGGAAATAATTACGAACGTTTATGACGCCATCGGATGGCCTGGCGTAGTCTTTTTAATGGGGATTGAAAGCGTAGCCATTCCGTTTCCCAGCGAATTGATTATGCCTCTGGCTGGGTGGCATTTAATCGAAGCCAAGGGTGATTCCGCTTGGATGTTGTTGATGGCAGGCTTCTATGGGGCGCTAGGGACCCTACTTGGCTCTTGGGTTGTATATTGGATCAGTTATAAAGGTGGACGTCCCTTATTGAAGAAATATGGGAAATACGTTTTGGTCACCCAGCACGAAGTGGACCTAGCCGAGGATTGGTTCAAGAAGTACGGTGAACTTACTGTATTCGCATCCCGGATGTTACCGGTGTTACGGGGGTTTATAAGTGTGCCGGCGGGTATAGCACGCATGAACTTTTGGAAGTTCAGCTTCTACACCTTTGTTGGTTCCTATCCTTGGAGCCTTGGCCTGGCCTACGGCGGGTTCAAGCTCGGAGAGAACTGGGAGGACTTACGCCAGGTCATGCGCCCTTTTGACTTCCCCATAGCCGGGATTATTGTTGTGCTTGTCCTTTGGTTCATCTATCACCGCATCAAAACCATTAAGGCCGAGGCGCGAGAGTCAGGAATAACGGAGTAACCAGGATGGAGTTGACTTACAGATTGGCTACGCTCTATTGACTGGGAAAGCCGTTGACACGGTCATAGGCGGTTAATAAGCTGGGTAAACTTAGTGATTCGGTCCCGACTCTCGATATGACCTTCATAAAATAGAAACGATTAAAAAGGCAAGATGATATGCAGATTCCGACACTCAGGGACGTCTACCGGGCAAAGAAGACCATTTCCACTCATATATCTCGCACCCCGTTACACTTTTCTGCTGGGTTAAGTGAAATGCTAGAGGCAGAAGTGTACTTAAAACACGAAGAGTATCTGCCACTTGGTGCTTTTAAGGGTCGAGGGGGAATCAATTTATTGGCCAATCTAAGTGATGAGGAAAAAGAACGTGGCCTCATCACGGCGTCGTCGGGCAACCACGGTCAGTCGATGGCCAGCGCCTGCAAGCTCTTTGGTGTTAGGGCCATTATTGGACTCCCGGAGAACGCTAATCCCAACAAAGTAGCAGCTATGCGAGCGCTTGGAGCGGAGCTCGTATTTCACGGGGCGGACTTCGATGCCGCAAGGTTACACTGTGAGACGTTAGCAAGGGAGGAAGGGTACCGATTCGTCCATCCAGTCAACGACGCCTTGTTGATTGCTGGGGTAGGGACCCAGGCTCTCGAGACCATCGAAGATCTGCCGGATGTCCAGGTTCTGATGCTTCCGTTAGGTGGCGGGTCTGGTGTCTCTGGAGCATGCATCGTAGCTAAAGGAATCGACCCGTCGATAGAAGTGTTTGCGGTCCAGTCGGAACAGGCTCCTGCTGGGTATTTGTCCTGGAAAGAAGGCCGAGTTGTAGAAGCCGAAATGAACACCTTCGCGGAAGGTGTGGCCACGCGGGCCGGGTACGAATTGGCCCAGTCAATCATCCGTGACTTGCTGGATGATTTTCTTCTGGTTAGTGATGATGAGATTCACCGAGCTATTGGCACTTTGGTGGACAAGGCTCACACTCTGGCGGAAGGCGCTGGAGCCACGGCTTTAGCAGGGGCGGTCAGATACCCTGAAAAAGTTAAGAATAAAAAGGTAGCGATAACCGTGAGTGGCGGTAATATCACTGCCGAGCAGCTAAATCACTCATTAGGTATCTATCGTGGTTAAGAACACAAGGTTTACGTCGTAAAAATGTAGTTAATTCTAGGCGCGAATCATAAAAGGCCCTCCAACGGGAGGGCCTTTTATTTATGGCCATAGCACAGGTCATAAATAATTGATGTGGGCTATTCATGGAGATATACTGAGCGCAGGGCATTTAACGAAATTTCGCTCAGGTTTTCATCGATTTAATCAATTGCCCGATGTTTACCACCAGTCGGAACCTGGTGGACTCTTATGGGGGGCGGCAGTGTTCGATAATGTGCATGAGCACCTGGACGAGGTCGTGAGACTGGCAGAGCGGTGCCCTGAGAAATATCAGATATCCTGCTTCCAGGCATTGATACGCGCGTTGGTCCAGTCTGACCCCTCCGTTCCGCAGAACGGCAACGAAGACGCCCACCTCTTTAATGGGAATGGTTCTAAGGATGAAATATTGCCTGCTACTCCCCGTGGGTCCTCGGTTAATTCTATTAGTCTAAATGATGGCAGCGAGCGCGGGCCCATATTTATCGACCAGCACCAAATACCTGAGATTTCCATATCACGGGTCTACCATTTGGACGGGAACTCATATCGTATTATTGTTAAAGATCTGAAAGAAAAGACCAACTCCAAGAAGCAGGTAAAACTGGCTTTATTACTTGGGATCGGCGGTTTACTCTCCAGCGGCCAGCCGTTGTTCTCTAAAGAGCGTCTGATTGAAACTTGCCGAGAATATGGAGCTTATGACGCACCTAACTTCGCTTCGCACATGAAGAAGCAACGGGATATGTTCATATCCCATGGTAATGAATGGTCTCTAACGGTTCCGGCCCAACTGCGGGCGGCGGATGCGATAAAAGAACTGGCCTCTTGACCCTTGCCAAACGCAACTTTCTAAACTGTTTAAATGTGGCGGCAGGTAATCCGATTCTATATTAAGATCGGGAACGGCTGAAGTAACGAGCCAACTCGTCTCGTTTGAAATGTGGAAGTTCAATCTCTCCGGTTCGTCCGATGGAAATCAGACCTTCTTCTTGAGGCATCATTCTTCCAATTTCCCAGCCGTCAATTCCCTTTTTATCAAGTTCTGAGAGTAAAGAGGGAACGTGTTCAGGTGAAAGTGTAATCAGAAGTGCGCCAGATGCAAGAAGCCCTAAAGGGTTTAAATCTAGGCCCTGACAGACTTCTACCGTAGCTGGCAGTATCGGAATACTTCCTTCTTCAACGGCTAGACCTAATCCCGAAGCTGCAGCAATCTCCCTTAATCCAGTGATAATACCGCCTTCGGTGACATCGTGCATTGAATGTACTTGTGCGGCCGTGGAAGCAATCTGAGCATCAGGTAGTACGCTTATACCAGGGGAGTCAAGCATTTTAGTACTTAATGTAATTGTGTTGTCACTTACTCCAGACTTGCGGAGTTCGTCAGGCCGTTCGGAGGCTAGAAGCGCTGTGCCTTCGATTGCTAGGCCTTTAGTG
>Ga0114932_10003124_pt1 | contig 16597 bp, 12 predicted proteins | sample 2SBtaG_2_FD_87286 | JGI IMG/M metagenome (GOLD analysis project Ga0114932, IMG submission 87286) | Deep subsurface microbial communities from Kolumbo volcano to uncover new lineages of life (NeLLi) - 2SBTROV12_ACTIVE470 metaG | ecosystem: Environmental > Aquatic > Marine > Volcanic ... | reverse complement strand
CCAGTAATTTTCTTCCGTCAGATCAAGATCGGTTTTGCCCGCCGACAACGACAACAGTTTTTGATTTGAGTCGGCCAATTTGCGCAATAGAACAAAAACTGTGAAAATTATCATCACAAAGACCGCCAGCGCGATCACAAGATTCGACACAAACACGAGAATCGTATTTCCGCGCATTGAGCCCAGAATTTCACGGCTTTGCGCGCTCACCTTTTGCTTGCGGTTCTTGTACACCGATTCAGAGGATCCGGACAGGACCAGCATTTTTTCGACCGTGGCGACGATTTTTTCGGCGACGGTGTCGAATTCGCCCATCATCGGGTTTCCCAGCTTTGGACCGCCCTGGATATAGGCGGCGGCCATATCGATACCGGCTTGATAGTAGGGCGGAAAAGCCGCTTCCAGTTCGTCCAGAATCAGTTGAAGTTCCGGAATTTCAAGCGTTTTGGCAACGGCCCGACCGCGCGCAATATCGTGCGGGAATCGTTCGGCGAAACCGGCAGCAACCTCCATGCCGTCGTCCAGTCCGTCCAGTCCGCGGGTCGCGGATATATCCGTCAACCATTGCTGAACCTGCACCACATCAAGCTGCAAGTCGCGAACGACTTCGGCCAAAACATAGAAATCGTCCAGTTGAGCCAGCGAATAGATCAATGTCTGGTTTGATCGCTCTGAAAGATTGCGGCTGCTGACAAAATTGATGATCGCCATGCCCACGGACAGGACGATGATCGATGCTCCGGCCAATGCTACAAATCTTGAAATTTTCATTGCGTTGCGCTTTTACGACTGATGAGTGACACGGAACAGATGCTCGGTATCGGGATATTAATTGCCACCTAATAAAAAGTTAGTTCGCGCCGAAATTGCCGCTACCACCGGCCTTTCGCGCGCTCTAAATGCGTCAAATTTTAATGACCGACGCGTTTGTGCCTTTTTTTGGCGCCCGGAGTCTGAACCACGAGTCCACGGGATCGGATGTGTCGTGAAAAACGCGCAACGGGTGCGACAGTTCATTTCAGAGTCGACGGTGTCCGTCAGTTGCCCCCCCCCGGAAATTGTGTCAGGCTTTTTTGTAACAACAAACCGATTCTTGAGCAGAACATGACAGATTATGCGACGGCGCGCCGCGCAATGGTAGATTGCCAGATCAGGCCCTCTGACGTGACCAAATTCACGGTGATCGACGCCATGGGTCGTGTACCGCGCGAAAAATATGTCCCTGACGACGCACGCCGCGTGGCTTATGCGGGTGATCACATTGAAATCGCCGACGGGCGCGTGGTTCTGGACCCGCGTGTTCTGGCTAAAATGCTGGACTACTTGGATATCCGCTCTGATGAGTTGGTGCTGGATATAGGCTGCGGACTTGGGTACTCGACCGCAGTAATCGCCTGCATGTCCGAAGCGGTTGTTGGCGTGGAATCCGATACGGGTCTTGCCGATGACGCCGAGGCAACGTTGGCGGCACAGGGCGTCGACAACGCGATTGTCGCGCGCGGCCCGCTGGACGAAGGGGCGGCCAAACACGGTCCCTACGATGTGGTGATCATTGAAGGCGGCATCGAGCAATTGCCCCCGACGCTAGAATCACAGATTAAGGATGGCGGGCGCATCTGCGCAATTTTTATCGACGGTACACGGGGGCAGTGTCGCGTTGGCGTGCGTGGCGGCGATACGATTGCGTGGCGCTATGCGTTTGACTCCAAGGCACCGGTGATCGCGGCGTTTAACGCGGCGCAAGCGTTTGTTTTTTAGAGGCTAAGAAGCCGGCGGAACAACCGTCGGATACAGGTAGGGCAAGGCATGAAATTGACCGCAAGGCGAATGATCAGGGTCGGGCTGTTGGCTGGCTTGACAGCTTTTGCCGGCGTCAGCGTGACGGCGCAAACACTGACCGACGCGTTGATATCGGCATACCGCAACAGTGTTTTGCTGGAAATAAATCGCGCGGGGCTACGCGCCACCGACGAAAGCGTCGCACAGGCCTGGGCGGCTCTGCGTCCGACCCTGAGCCTGCGTGGTTCAAGTGGTTACTCGGCACCGACTTACAACCTTGACTCCGGTTCGTTTACCCATGCGCTCAATCTTGATGCCAGTTTGAAACTGTGGGACGGCGGTGCCAATTATCTGGCTGCCGAAGTTGCGCGGCTGAATGTGTCAGCGGCCCGCCAGACGCTGATCGATGTCGAACAGTCTGTGATGCTTAATGCGGTCACCGCGTTTATGGATATGCGCCGCGATACGCAGTTTTTGGCCCTGTCGGAACGCAGTATGCACGTGATCGAACGCCAGGTTCAGGCGGCGCGTGACCGTTTTGAGGTCGGCGACATCACCCGCACCGAAGTTAGTCAGGCCGAAAGCAGACTTGCCAGCGCAGTGGCCGAGGTGGCGTTGCGTCAGGGCAACCTTGAAATCTCGCGCGAAGTTTATCACATCGCTGTCGGTGTTTATCCCGGCGAGTTGCAACCGCCGCCGCCGCTGCCGGATTTTCCTAACACTCTGCAGGATGCGCAGCACATTGGCAGCCACACGCACCCGTCGATATTGCGGGCCCAGCATGTGGTCAAAGCTTCGGAATTCAATGTTCTGCGCGCCGAAGCCAGCACCAAACTGAACATCACGCTGTCGGGAAATATTAATGTGACGCAGCGGGATTTTATCAGAGTCAGACCGCTCTCGCCCTCAACCACATCGTCCATCACACTTGGTGGATCCTTGCCGATATACAGCGGTGGCGCATTGTCATCGGCATACCGGCAGGCGCTGGCGATCGACGAACGCTCGCGTTTTGAACTGTTGCAGGCGGGCAAAATTGTGTCGCAAAACGTGGCGCGATTCTGGGCGCTGATCAATATTTCGCGCGCCTCGATCGTGGCGCGGCATAAACAGGTGCGCGCCTCACGCGTGGCGCTGCGCGGCGTGCAGGAAGAGGCCAATTTTGGCGCGCGCACGACGCTGGATGTTCTTGACGCCGAGCGCGAGTTGTTGATCGCGGAATCCAATCTGGTGGCGGCCCAACGTGATGAGGCAGTAGCAATTTATTCGCTTTTATCGACTATGGGTCTGCTGACGGTCAAACATCTGGGTCTGGGCATCGCCACCTATAACACCGACGACAACTATAACCGTGTCTGGAACGCGCCGGTCAAGACAGAACGCGGGATTCTGTTGAAACGTATTTTCAAACGGGCCGGGCGGAACTAGCTGACAAACAAAGTGTTGTATGAATCGCGGTCACGGTCTACTAATGGTGGAAATAAAGCGGAGGGAAACACATGTCTGATGCCGTTTCAAACATGGACGTAGAAGACGTGCTGTCTTCTATACGCCGGTTGGTATCCGAAGAGGCCAAAACCGCCGATCAGTCGCCCGCAGGCCAATTTGCCTCGACCTCTGCACCGCAATCCATGCCCGCAAACCCGACGCAACCTGTAGCGTCCGACGCGCCGCAAGCTGCGGAAACACCGGACGTTTTGGCTGACTCAGAGGCGGAAGTCGCGGCTGAACCAAAAGACGGGCCTCTTCCCCAGTTCAAAGCCTACGACCGGCACCACGCAACACCCGACCTGTCCGCCGCAGTTGACGAAGATGACGGCGACGCGGCCAGCGGAGTGGTCAATCTGCGTCTTAAAAGCCCGATAGACGGGCGCACCGGCGGGCAGCACCCGGAACCGCAGCCCCGGATATCCGAAGAACCCGATGCGCGCCTCGTGCTGACCGAAGCCTTGCGGGTCGCTCTTGACGACGACGAAGCGGGTAGCGGGGACACACAGAGTGATCCGGCCCGCGCCGCCGGTTATCTGCGGGCTGTGGAGTCACAGGCGGCAGAGGAAGACGAATCTGCCGAAAGGCCCGTGGCAACACCCCGGCCAATGCCCGGGTTTCTGACCAAAGAGACGGCACCTTTGGCGCAGGACTTCGATACTGCGCCTTTGGCGCAAGATTCCGATACTGCGCCTTTGGCGCAAGACACAAGTGACAACAGCATCGAAAGCGAGAATGGCGACGACGCACCTGATTTTTCGCGCTTTTCGTTCCGCCCCGAAGACGCCTTGTTCGACCGCGCCAGCCGGGCCATGGATGCGGCAGCCGAAGTCGAAAAATCCGCGCAACCGGCCCCGTCCGTTGCCGCTCCGACACTTTCTCATACGCGGGCGGAACCCGCCGAAGAAGCGCAGGAACCCGAGAGCGCCACTGCAGAAAAAACTGCTGCCGATGAAAATGACATACCCTCGGTCGTGGATTTCGCTGAAGAAGATGAATCGATTCTGGATGAGGACACGCTGCGCGACATGGTCGTCACAATGGTGCGCGAAGAGCTACAGGGTGAACTGGGCGACCGCATAACCCGCAATGTGCGCAAGCTGGTTCGCCGCGAGATCCAGCGTTCGATTGCCAGCAAGGAATTCGAATAGCTGCTTCAACCGCCCTGTGCAGCGATTTGAAGCATCATATTCAGGTCAAGCGCGGACTCCAGATGTGCCGCGAGATCGTCCAGAGTTTTGTCAACCACATCGTCAAAAACAAATGTGCCGGCTTTGATCCCGATATCGCCCAGATAGTTTTGCCTGAAGCCATCGCTGGAAAACAGACCGTGCACATAGCTGCCACGGACACGGCCATCTGCGCTTGTGGCACCTTCGGTGCGCCCGTCGACTGTTAGCCATGGGCGGTCGCAGTCGGGCCCAACCGTGTGACCCATATGGATTTCGTACCCGTGCAACGTTTGACCCGACTGAATATCTGTTGCCGTCACCTGTGCCAGCTGTTTTGTCGGGGCCATCCGGGTGTCGACGTTCAGCAATCCCAAGCCTTTGACTTTACTGGCTTTACCATCGGTTCCCTGTGAATCACTTATGGTTTTGCCCAGCATTTGATAACCGCCGCAAATTCCCAATACGTGACCGCCGCGCCGCACATGGGCCTGGATATCGACATCCCAACCCTGACGGCGCAGGAAGTTCATATCGGCAATTGTTGATTTGCTGCCCGGAATGATCACGACCTGCGCGTCGCCCGGCACGGCCGCGCCGGGTTCAACGATCACCACCGAAACGTTGGGTTCAAGCCGCAGTGGGTCAAGGTCGTCGAAATTGGCGATGCGTGATAGTTTCAGTACAGCGATCTTGAACGGACCTCGATGGCTGGATCTGATGTCAAGAATGTCCTCGGCAGGCAGTTTATCCGCGCTGTCAAACCACGGCAACACACCGAGATCGTGCCAGCCCGTACGCGCGGCAATTTCGGTCAACCCGTCTTTGAACAGCGCGGGGTCGCCACGAAATTTGTTGATGACAAAGCCCTTGATGCGGGCGCAGTCGGCAGGGTCCAGCACCGCAAAGGTGCCAACCATTTGCGCGATAACACCACCGCGATCGATGTCGCCGGTCAGGATAACCGGTGCGTTCACCGCCGCCGCAAACCCCATGTTGGCGATGTCGCCCTTGCGCAGATTGGTCTCGGCGGGGCTTCCGGCACCTTCGATCAGCACGAGGTCGCAGTCGTCAGACAGTTGCCTGAAGCTATCCACCACCGCGTCCAGCAATTTCGGTTTATAATCTGTATATTCAGCGGCACTCAGCGTCGCGAGCCGTTTTCCCTGCAAAATAATCTGCGCGCCGCTTTCGCTTTCCGGTTTGAGCAAAACCGGATTCATACGCGAGTGCGGCGACGCACGGCAGGCCAGCGCCTGCAACGCCTGCGCGCGACCGATTTCGCCGCCGTCCTCGGTGACCGCGGCGTTGTTGGACATGTTTTGCGGCTTGAAAGGCCGCACGCGCAAGCCCCGGTTCGCGTAGGCCCGGCACAGCCCGGCCACCAGCAGCGATTTGCCCACGTTCGAGCCCGCGCCCTGAATCATCAATTTACCGGCCATGTGCGCCTACAGCGTGATTAATTGGTCGCGACGCTGGCGTGCAGCCGCTCAGAGGGATCGTTACACATGCTGCGGCGCGCACGAAACAGAAAAAACCGCGACAGCCCGCGTTTCGTGCCATAGGCCGGTGCGCTGGAATCTGTGGGAAACCGTGATTTCCAATCCGCCGGTAACGGTAACCCCAACCTGGCAGCATTGTCCAACATCCACACGAGCGGAATGTTGGACAGAGGCCGCGCAGCAGGGAATCCGGCGACCTGTCCACCCACGTCGCTGTGCGCTCCTCGAAACCATACCTGTTCCAGATGTCCCGGCCAGTCCGGGTCGGCTTTCCACAAAACCGGCGTATAAGCGCGCCGCGTTTCATCCCGCGCCAGCGCCTGAAAGCCGTTTTCAATCGTATCACCCAGATGAAGGTCGTGAAAATCAGTGGGTTGCGGGGCGAGGCGCCACAAAAACGGGTACTGGATCCCCAGTGCCTTGACGGTATCCCACACCCCGATCATGCGAATGCGCACATTTCTGTGACAAGTTCTTTTTGCGAATGCCTGCGCGGAATCGCTTTGGGATCCGCGACGATAATAGCGGAACGTTTGCTGCACGTTGCGTTCGATGGCGTGATCGGCGCGCAAAAGCCCTATCCTGTCGATCACACCCGCCAGCGAGCGCACCGCGTAAGCGCCGCGCGAAAACCCAAACAAGAAAATCTGATCACCGGGATGATAACGAGAGGCGATCGCCCCGTATGCACGCCGTATCTGGCCATTGATGCCGATGCCCGCCGCCAGATCGACCATGGAACGCCACGTGCACCACTGGATACCTTCTTCGTAAGTCAGCGATATGCGCGTAGAGCCGCTGATTTCACACAGCAGCTTGTAGGTCAGGCCAGCATTGGATTCCGCCGCCGGGTCGAGCGAACTTAGCGTGCCGTCCATAATGACCACATGGGTGATTGGTTTACGTGCCATGATACCAGTTAGAATGCCGTATTTTTCCAGCCGCTCAAACCAAGAAAAATCACAAATTAGATAGCTATGTCGATGACCTGCAAATAGGCTGTGTAAAAAAGCGGCCAAAGAGGGGTGCCCGCATGGATAAAGTCAGTTTTCACCGGATGAAAGACGGCTCCAAAGCCGACTACGAATTTCTAACGGATCACGAGACCGCCTACACCAAAGGCACGGCTAATCGCCTGCTTGCGGCACTGGTTGATCTGGATCAGGGTCTTTCGGGGTATCGGGTCACCCGTCTGGGCCACAGTCTGCAGACAGCGACCCGCGCATGGCGCGACGGGGCAGATACAGACTGGGTGGTGTCAGCGTTGTTGCACGATATCGGCGACATCTATGCGCCCTATAATCACGATGAATATGCCGCCACGATCCTGAAGCCTTTTGTGCGCGAGCAATGCCGCTGGGTGGTGGAAAAACACGGCGATTTCCAGATGCTGTATTACGGCCACTTTGTTGGCGGCAACCGGCACAAGCGGGACCAGTGGGCCGGGCACCGATACTTTGAAGATTGTGCGGCCTTTTGTGAGCGTTGGGATCAGGCCAGTTTTGATCCCGGTTATGACACGCTGCCGTTGGATTTTTTTCGCGATATGGTGGCAGAGGTGTTTGCACGGCAGGCCTATGATCCGGCCGTTCTGAACGCGCCCGACCAGAGGCTGGTGGATAATTCCGCTGCTGCGGCGCGAAACACGGCGTAAGGGCGAAAACCGACCTTTTCCTATGGCCTGTGGGCCTGTATGAAGCCGCGACCGTTTGATTGCTGAAAGCCCGCCCATGCCCATGGAAAAGAATTTTGACGCCGCCACGGCTGAACCCGCGATTTTTGAACGGTGGGAGCGCGCAGGCGCGTTCAAGGCGGGCGCCAATGCTTCACGCGACGAAACATTCTGTATCATGATCCCGCCGCCCAACGTGACCGGTGCGCTGCATGTGGGTCACGCCTTTAACAACACGTTGCAGGACATTCTGGTGCGCTGGCACCGCATGCAGGGCTTTGACACCCTGTGGCAGCCGGGCCAGGACCACGCGGGTATTGCCACGCAGTTGCAGGTGGAAAAGATGCTGGCCGAGCAGGGCGAACCGTCGCGCGCCGACATGGGACGAGAGGCCTTTACCGCCAAGGTCTGGGAGTGGAAGGAAAAATACGGCGCGACCATCATCAACCAGCTCAAACGTCTTGGCGCGTCCTGCGATTGGGACCGCAACGCCTTTACCATGGACGAAGTGTTCCACGACGCGGTGCTGAAAGTATTCGTCGATCTTTACAACAAGGGCCTGATCTATCGCGGTAAACGGCTGGTCGACTGGGACCCGCATTTTGAAACCGCGATTTCCGATCTTGAAGTGGAGAACATAGAGGTCGACGGCCATATGTGGCATTTCAAGTACCCGCTCGCGGGGGGCGAGGAATATGAGTATTTGGACAAAGATGAAGACGGAAATGTGATCCTGCGCGAAATGCGCAATTACATATCCATCGCCACCACGCGCCCCGAAACCATGCTGGGCGATGGCGCGGTGGCGGTGCATCCGGATGACGCGCGCTATGCGCCGATTGTCGGGCGCTTGTGCGAAATTCCCGTCGGGCCAAAAGAGCATCGCCGGATGATCCCGATTATTACCGATGACTACCCTGATCCCGATTTTGGTTCCGGTGCGGTGAAGATCACCGGCGCGCATGACGAAAATGACTACGGCGTGGCCAAGCGCGGCAATATCCCCATGTACCGGTTGATGGATACACGCGCGCATATGCGCAGCGACGGTGCGCCCTATGCAGAGACGGCGGCGCGGGCGCGGGCAATATCCGACGGCGCGGAGTGGGACGCAGGCGAGGTGGATGCGCTCAATCTGGTGCCGGATGAATATCGCGGCATGGACCGGTTTGAGGCGCGCAAAGCGGTGATTGCCGATATCGACGCCGAAGGCCTGATGATCGGGGTTGAGGACAAAAAGATCATGCAGCCGTTTTGTGACCGCTCAAAGGTGGTGATGGAGCCGATGCTGACCGATCAGTGGTACGTGGATGCAGAAAAACTGGCCGGACCTGCGCTGGAAGCCGTCAAAGACGGACGCGTTGAGATCATGCCGGAGAGCGGCAAAAAGGTCTATTTCCACTGGATGGAGAATATCGAGCCCTGGTGTATATCCCGGCAATTGTGGTGGGGGCATCAGATACCGGTTTGGTATGATAGCGACGGTAATGAATATTGTGCCTTCTCAGAAGTTGAGGCTCAGAAAATGGCGCAGGGGCGGTCGTTGCAGCGCGACCCCGACGTGCTCGACACTTGGTTCTCCTCCGGTCTCTGGCCCATTGGCACGCTCGGCTGGCCCGAAGACACAGCCGAAATGGCGAAATACTTTCCCACCTCCACGCTGATCACGGGCCAAGACATCCTGTTCTTTTGGGTCGCGCGCATGATGATGATGCAGCTCGAAGTCACCGGCGAAATCCCGTTTGATACCGTCTATCTGCACCAGCTGGTGCGCGACGAGCGCGGCGTGAAAATGTCCAAAACACTTGGCAACGTCATCGATCCGCTGGAGATGATCGACGAATTTGGCGCCGACGCCATGCGCTTTACCATGGCGTCGATGGCCGCCATCGGCGGCAGTTTGAAACTGTCGATGGAGCGCGTCAAAGGCTACCGCAATTTTGGCACCAAACTATGGAACGCCGCGCGGTTTGCCGAAATGAACGACTGCAAGCCAAGCGCTGATTTTGATCCCAAAGCGGTCAAACAAACCGTCAACAAATGGATCGTCGGCGAAACCGCCCGCACCCGCGAAGCGGTCGATAACGCGATGTCCCAATACCGTTTCAACGACGCCGCAAACACGCTTTACGCCCACGTCTGGGGTAAGGTCTGCGACTGGTACGTCGAGCTGTCAAAGCCGCTGTTTCAGGGCGAGGACATCGCGGCCAAAACCGAAACACAGGCGACAATGGCCTGGGCGATTGATCAATGTCTGATCCTGCTGCACCCGATCATGCCCTTTGTCACCGAACAATTGTGGGGCGACATCGCGGGCCGTCAAAAAATGCTGGTGCACGCCGATTGGCCCGATTACACGGCCACCCAATACGCCGACGCGGAGGCGGACCGCGAAATGAACTGGGTCACCGCGCTGATCGATCAAATCCGCTCGGTGCGCGCGTCGATGCACGTGCCCGCCGGGGCCAAGATAGACATGATGACGCTGGAGCTGGACACGCCCGGCCAAACCGCGCTGACGGGCAACCTGTCGATGATCAGGCGACTGGCGCGCCTTGACGGCATTTCTACCGCCAGCGAGGCCCCCAAAGGCGCGGTGACGCTGGCGGTTGCGGGCGGCACGTTCTGCCTGCCCCTGGCCGATGTGATTGATATTGATGCCGAAAAAGCCCGCCTGACCAAGTCGCTTGAAAAACTGGCCAAAGAGGCGGGCAGTTTAAGCGGCAAGCTGAATAACGAAAAATTTATTGCCAACGCCCCCGCCGATGTTGTGCAAATCCAGCGCGACCGCCTGAAGGTGATCGAGAACGAACGTGCCTCGCTGTCGGCCGCCTACACGCGCGTCGCGGCCCTGGGGTAGCTTCTTATTGGCGATAAATATCCCCGCCGGAGGCCCAAAGACTTTGCCGGCGCCGGTCAAAATCTGCCTGCGGCGCGGATATTTGAACCAATAAGAATCATAGCCGCGAAGCCTTTGTGTCGCCGGTATTTTGATGCTAAAGCATTTCGCGTTAAACCAGACTAAGCCAACGCCGCGTGAAATCAAAGATTTCAACGCATCAGGTGAAAAGCGATGTTTCAGGTAAAACGCGAAACGCTGTAGGCAAAAGAATGACCACACCCCGCTACACCCCGCTTGCCGCCTCATTGCCCTCTACCGTGCCGTTTGTCGGGCCGGAAACGCAGGAACGCGCGCGCGGGCAGGTGTTTAAGGCGCGCCTTGGCGCCAACGAAAGCGTTTTTGGCCCTTCGCCAAAGGCGATTAAAGCGATGCAGGACGCGGTGCCGGACACGTGGAAATACGGTGACGCTGAAAATTTCGACCTGAAAGCCGCCATCGCGAAGCGCCTGTCCATAAGCCCCGCCAACGTGGTAATCGGCAGCGGAATCGACGGTCTGCTGGGTAGTACCGTGCGGCTTTTGGTTGGGCAGGGCGACCGCGTGGTGACTTCTGCGGGTGCCTATCCGACCTTCAACTACCACGTAAACGGTTTTGGCGGTGTACTGGTCACCGTGCCGTTCAGGGACGACTTTGAGGACACCGCCGCGTTGGTGGCCAAAGCCGCCGAGGTGGACGCCAAGCTGGTTTATCTGGCCAATCCCGACAACCCGATGGGCACCTGCCATTCCGGCGATGCGGTGCAGGCGATGATTGACGCACTTCCCGCTGGGTGCCTGCTGGTGCTCGACGAGGCTTACCTTGAATTTGCGCCCGCAAACACGGCGCCTGTGATCGACGTAAATGACCCGCGTGTCTTGCGTTTTCGCACCTTTTCAAAGGCATACGGCATGGCGGGCGCACGGGTTGGCTACGCGCTGGGGCATAGTGACGTTATTCAGGCGTTCAACAAGGTGCGTAATCATTTCGGCATGTCAAAGGTCAGCCAGATTGGCGCATTGGCAGCATTCGCCGATCAGGCGTATTTGCGACAGGTGATTGACAACGTAGACGCGGCGCGGCGTCGGATCGCTGCGATTGGCCGCGCCAACGGGCTGACACCGATCAATTCGGCCACCAATTTCGTTGCGCTTGATTGTGGTCGGGACGGCGATTACGCGCGTAGGATTCTCGGCGGTTTGATCGATCGCGATGTGTTTGTGCGCATGCCGTTTGTGGCACCGGAGGATCGATGTATTCGCGTATCGGCGGGCACAAAGCCAGAGCTTGACCTGTTTGAAGCCGCCCTGCCACAGGCGCTGGAGGCCGCGAAATGAGCGAATATCCCCGTGACATGATCGGTTTTGGTGCCAATCCACCCAAAGCCGGCTGGCCCGACGGCGCGCGAATAGCGCTGAATTTCGTCATCAACTATGAAGAAGGCGGCGAGAACAATATTCTGCACGGCGACACCGCCAGCGAAGCGTTCCTGTCAGAAATCGTCGGGGCCGCGCCATGGGAAGGCCAGCGGCACATGAACATGGAATCAATTTATGAATACGGGTCGCGCGCCGGTTTCTGGCGGCTGCACCGGATGTTCACGACGCGCGCCATGCCGGTCACGGTTTTTGGCGTCGCCATGGCGCTGGCGCGCAACCCCGATGCCGTGGCGGCCATGAAAAGCGCCGGTTGGGAAATCGCCAGCCACGGCTACAAATGGATCGACTATCGCAATATCCCAAAGGAAACCGAGCGCGATCACATCCTGAAAGCCATTGAAATACATGAAAAAGTTACCGGTGAAAAACCCCGGGGCATGTATCAGGGACGCAGCTCAGAGCACACGATTGATCTGACTATGGACGCTGGATTTACCTATTCCGCCGATAGTTATGCCGACGATTTGCCCTATTACGTGCAAGGGCCGACTGGCCCCTTTTTGATGGTGCCTTATACGCTTGACGCCAACGACATGCGCTTTGCCTCGCCGCAAGGGTTCAACGCGGGTGATCAGTTTTACACCTATCTAAAGGACACATTTGACGTGCTTTATTCCGAGCGCGGGCGGATGATGTCCATAGGTTTGCATTGCCGTCTGGTGGGGCGTCCGGGACGCGCGGCGTCGCTGGGCCGTTTTTTGGATTACGTGCTGACACACAGGGACGTGTGGGTAACGACACGCGGCGATATTGCCGATCATTGGCGGGCGCAAAACCCCGCCAATTGAAACGGTGAGCGACTTGTCTGTGCCGTATATTTGCTCTAAGGCCGCGAAACATGTGTGCGACACCCACAAGGACCAATATGCCCCTGACGACCAAGACTTCCGTGCGAATGTTCGACGCGCCGCGCGGGCCGGTGCAATAGGCCGATGGTGCAACTGAACGAACCTGACGGGAGCGCGGGCTCCAGAAAAATGATCGGCTGGCTGTGGCGCGACTATTTCCGCAGCCACGCGCCGATGATTTTCGTCACTTTTATTCTTATGGCGCTCGAAGGCGGCATGCTGGGTCTGCTCAGCTTTATGGTCCGGCCCATGTTCGACGACGTGTTCATGGCGTCGGACCGGGGTGCGGTCATCGTGGTTGCCACCGTGATTTTTGGCGTTTTCGTTGTGCGCGCCTTCAGCGGGTTCAGCCACCGTGTCCTGACGGCCATCGTCGGTGAGCGCGTGACGGCCGCCATACAGGCCGATCTGTTGCGCCATATGATGTCGCTCGACAGTGTGTTTTTCCAGGACAACGCGCCGGGTGCCCTGATCGAACGCCTGCGCGGCGACACGCTGGTCATACAGACCAGCTGGTCAGCAATGTTTCTGGCGCTGGGGCGCGACGTCATTGCACTGTTGTCGCTGTTTTATGTGGTGATCAATATCGACGTGATCTGGACACTGATCGCGATTTCGTTCGTGCCGCTTTTGTTTTTTCCTCTGGTCCTTTTGCAAAAGCGAATCCGCAAGGAAACCCGCCGCGCACGCGCCGGTGCGGCGCTGATCTCTACGCGCCTTGACGAGGTGTTTCACGGCATCAACCCAATCAAACTGAACAACATGGAATCCCAGCAGGACCAGCGGTTCCTTGCGACGCTGAAGGCCTATGTACTAGCGCAAATCCGCTCGACAGCCGGTCAGGCCGGTGTGCCGGTGATGATGGATTTGGTGGCCGGACTAGGATTTTTCTGGGTGCTTTACTACGGCGGGTTGCAAATCATTGCCGGCGAGAAAACCGTTGGCGAATTCATGAGCTTTTTCACCGCTATGGCGCTGATGTTCGACCCTCTGCGCCGCTTGGGGTATATCAGCGGCGCCTGGCAGGCAGTACTGGCGAGCATCGAGCGTATTCACGCGATATTTGAAGCGCGTCCCGGAATTTTAAGTCCGGCTAATCCGGTTTTGATCGAAGGCGACGTTTCCGCCAAGGATATTGTGCTGGATAATGTAAGCTTTGCGTACGGCGAGTTGCCGGTTCTCGATGACGTATCGTTTCGCGCCGAAGCGGGAAAGACCACTGCGTTGGTGGGCGCATCGGGAGCCGGGAAAAGCACGGTTTTCAACGTGTTGACCCGTCTGGTCGAACCCGAAAGCGGCCGGGTGACGATTGGTGAAACGCAGATCAATGCGCTGTCGCTGAACACCCTGCGCCGACAGTTTTCGGTGGTGACGCAGGACGCCGCGCTGTTTGACGAAACTTTGCACGACAATATCGTGCTGGGCCGTCCGGATGCGGGCGACGCGGCACTTGAAAATGCGGCGCGGGCCGCTTTTGTCAGCGATTTTGCCTCCAAGCTGCCCGAAGGCCTGCAATCAGAGGCCGGACCGCGTGGATCCAACCTGTCGGGCGGGCAACGGCAGCGGGTCGCCATTGCGCGGGCCATATTGCGCGACGCACCTATCCTGCTGATGGACGAGCCCACGTCGGCACTTGATGCGCAGTCCGAGGCGGTTGTGCAAAAAGCATTGGATAAATTGTCGGCCAACCGCACGACACTGGTGATTGCCCACCGATTGGCTACGATTCTGCACGCAGACAAAATCGTGGTCATGGACAAGGGACGTGTGGTTGACGAAGGCACGCACGACGAACTGTTGGCGCGTGACGGTCTTTACGCCGGACTGTACCGGTTACAGTTTGCTTCGTAATTTACGTTCGTACTGCGCGACAAGCCGATGCGGGGGAACACCCATCTTGTAAAGCAGCAAAGTTCGAAAGTTCCGCATTGAGCGCCGCCACCAGCCATCGCGTTGATATTTGGCGGCAGAGGTGCGCGCCATACAGTTGAGCGGGGTCAGTCTTCCCCGTAACCGGCGGGCCATCGCCACGTCTTCCATCAGCGCAATCGGCTCGTATCCCCCGGATTGGCCGTAAAGCCGACGGGATATCAGTAACCCCTGATCGCCGTAGGGCAGCCGAAACACCCGTGATCGCACGTTGGACCACCCCGCCACAATGCGCGGTGCCATGCCTGGGACGTCAAACTGCAGCCTGAAATAACCGGCACGCTCCGGATGGTCGGCAATATGGTGCAGCACTGTTTTGCTCCAGCCCGCGTCAAGAATTGTATCGGCGTGCAGGAACAACAGCCAGTCACCCTTGGCCGCAAGCGCGCCGTGATGAAGCTGTTGGCCGCGCCCGGGTGCGCCGGTTACAAGCGTCGCGCCCAGCTTGTCTGCCAGCGCTGCAATACCGTCGCTAAGGCCTGCATCGCTGACGACAAGTTCGCGGACCAGCCCGGTGTCCAACCCTTCAAACAGTGCAGAGACCGTTTCGGGCAAACGCGGTTCAGCGTCCAGTGTCGGAATGATGATTGAAAGCGGTGCGCGCATGGGCCACCTGTAAACCCTGCACCTTACAATGAAAACAGGCACCTGAGTGGTGCAATCCCGGAAACGACCCTATATATAAAGCCAACGCAATCGCGGGGACGGAATGAGTTTGCCGAGTGACACCAATAGAACTGTGCTTGAGCTGACAGGCGCCGAGCGGGTCAAATTCTTACAGGATCTGATCACCAACGACATTGAAAATATCGGCGCCGCGCTGGTCTACGCGGCCCTGCTGACACCGCAGGGCAAGTATCTGTTTGATTTTTTTGTGTTTGCGCGAGACGACAGCCTGTTTGTTGATGTGGCGTCGGATCAGGCAGCAGCATTACAGGCGCGGCTGACCATGTACCGGTTGCGCGCCGATGTGACGATCGGACAAAGCGATCTTGTGGTCAGTCGGGGCATAGCAAACGTGCCCGTGGATGCGCTGGGCGACCCCCGGCACCCGGCGCTGGGCTGGCGCCACTACGGCGCTACAGATCAATCCGACCCGGTCAACTGGGACGACATTCGTGCAACCCATTGCATACCCAAAGCCGGGGCCGAGCTGATATCAGGCGAAACCTATATTCTGGAAGCCGGATTTGATCGCCTCAACGGCGTCGATTTCAAAAAGGGCTGTTACGTCGGCCAGGAAATCATTGCGCGCATGAAACACAAGACCGAGCTGAAAAAAGGCTTTGTTTCTGTAATGCTGGACGGGCGGGCAGAGACGGGCGACGAGGTTCACTCCGGGGACCGAAAGATCGGTCGCCTGACGACCGTAAACGGCGGGCGCGCCATCGCCTACCTGCGGTTCGAGCGCATCGCCGACAGCATGACCGCCGGTCAGGCAAAGGTGACGCGGACCTGACCCTAAGGGGCAGCGTCATTTCTTATTGGCGCAAATATCCCCGCCGGAGGCCTGCCAACCGCCAATCATAAACTTGGTTGCATAATCTTATTGGCCGACGAGAGTAACGATTCAACTATTGCGAATGATTTTGGCAAAGCGGTCGAATACCTGTCCGTTGGCCGAAATAACACCGCCGCTATCGAAAATATCACCATCCTTTTCAACGGCTTCGGACAATCCGCCGGCCTCTTTGACCAGTAACAGGCCTGCCGCCATATCCCACGGGTGCAGGCGGCGTTCCCAAAATCCGTCATAACGGCCCGCCGCCACATAGGCCAGATCAAGCGCCGCTGAACCCCAACGCCGCACACCGGCGCATTGCGGTAGAATACGGGCCAGATCCTGCAGGGTTTCGGGCAGGTCATCGCGTCCGCCAAACGGCAGGCCGGTGG
>Ga0114932_10003123_pt1 | contig 16600 bp, 17 predicted proteins | sample 2SBtaG_2_FD_87286 | JGI IMG/M metagenome (GOLD analysis project Ga0114932, IMG submission 87286) | Deep subsurface microbial communities from Kolumbo volcano to uncover new lineages of life (NeLLi) - 2SBTROV12_ACTIVE470 metaG | ecosystem: Environmental > Aquatic > Marine > Volcanic ... | reverse complement strand
TTCTTTGGTGGATTTGAGTTAGACTCAACTAAATATTTTAGGTCTGGGTTTATGATATTTAATGAAATACATAGAGATTTATTTCAAGATTTAAAAAATTTTTACATAGAAAACAAAACAGATTTTATTAAATTACAAGATGAGGTTGTTCGTAAGGGTAATGACCAAACACCAATTAATTATTGGGTACAAAAAAATAATGTAGAATTAAAATTCTTATCACACGCGTTGTGGATGTGTTCACACTTACATAGAAAAGAAATGTTATCACACAATTGGCAATTAAATGAAGATAAAACACCATTTTTTATAAAGTATGCTAATAATTGGATGTTTAATGGTATACCAAAAGACCAGAGAACTTCCTTGATGAGTCAAACTTGGGAACTTGTTAAAGATAATTACACACTTGATACTACAGAATTATTATTAAATTCTGTCAATCACAAAGATACGTTTAAAAATGCTACATCAAGAAAATTTAAAAAAGATTTGATAGAATTTTTTAGTGATGATAAATATAAAGATATGTCTGTAGTAGAATATGGAGCGTGTCACGGTGATACCACAAAAATATTTAGTAGTATTTTTAAAAAAGTTTATGCGTATGATTGGGCTCAAGAGAACGTTGATAGAATTACAGAAAAGTGTAAAGGTTGTGATAATGTTGAAGTTACAGTAATGGACGTTGTTAAAGATGAGTGGAAATTTCCTGAAGCACAAGTTGTTTTTGTAGATGCTAGTCACGATTATCCACAAGTAGCTATAGATATACAAAAAACTTTAGATTATTTTGACAATCCAATTATCATAATGGATGACTATGGTAATCCTAATAATAGAAATATTAGAGTGTCAATAGATGAAAAAATAAAAGAGGGAAAAATTAAGATACACAAAAAGATTGGTGAAGATGTTGGATACAAAACTAAAGCTGGTTGGGAAATGATTGATAGAGAGGGAGTTATTTTGTGTTAAAAGCTATCTTTATATCAGTTAGAACTGGTTCAACTAGACTACCAAATAAATCAATATTAAAAATTAAAAATAAACACACTATTGAGTATGTTATTGATAGTGTTAAAAAATCAAAGTACGCTGATGAAGTTGTTCTATGTACAACTAAAAAAACAAATGACGCAATGTTATGTGATATAGCTGAAAAAAACAATATAAAATTTTATTGTGGAAGTGAACACGACAAATTAAAAAGATGGTACTCAGCTGCTAAAAAATTTAACATTGATTTTTTTGTTACCGTAGATGGTGATGATTTATTTTACGATTCTCAATTATCTGATATGTGTTTTGAACAATCTGAAAATGGAGATGTAATTAGTGGTCAAGGTTTGTACAATGATACTTATGGATATAAAACCACTACGATGAAAACTATTCTTGATTTAGCAAATAATAAAGTTGTTGAACCACACGAAGTTACTGGTTATCTTATGGATACTAAACTAAAAGTTAGTCATTTAGTGAATGTTCCTGATATTCTTAAAAAGAAAAATATCAGAATGACATTAGATTATCCAGAAGATTTTGATTTTTTTAAAACTGTAATTGAAAATATAAATGATAATTTTACTTTAAATGATGTTATGTCTTATATAGATAATAATAAATCTGTAATAGATATAAACTATTTTAGAGAAAACGATTGGAAAGTTAATCAAGGGTTATAAAATGAATACAAAAATTGATTATATAAAAGATAATCCGTATGGAAAATATAATGGAAATGAACTAGATTATGTTTTAGACGTTTTAGATTCTGAAGATATGGATAGAAAGTCTAATCCATATGTTAATCGATTTGAAAAGAAATTTGGTAAAGTTTTTAAGAGTAAGTATTCTATAGCACATAATTCAGGTACATCAACATTACATAGTTGTTTGGTAGCGGCTGGTGTAGAATGTGGTGATGAAGTTATATCACCAGCACATACCGTTATTATGAATTCGTTTGTCACTCTTCATATGGGAGCTATACCAGTTTATGTTGATATTGACCCTGATACTTTTAATATGTGTCCTAAAGATTTAGAGAAAAAAATAACAAGTAAAACTAAAGCTATACAAGTCGTACATATGCATGGAAATCCATCAGATATGGTGGAAATAATGAAAATAGCTAAAAAGTACAATATTCCAGTTATAGAGGATTCAGCTCAATGTGTTCTTGGTTACATAGATGGTCAGTTAGTTGGTACGTTTGGTGATATGGCAAGTTGGAGTTTTGAAAACAAAAAACACATTTCAACTGGTGAGGGTGGAATGGTAACGACAGATAATAAAGAGTATGGTACAATTATCAGAAAACACGGTGGTCTTGGATATAAAACTTTACAAGCTGGACAGAGTTTGAGACAATTATTACCCAAAGATTTTCAAAATCCTTATTACAAAAGACACGATACTTTAGGTTACAATTATAGGATGAATGAACTTACAGCGGCCGTAGGACTTGGACAATTAGAAAGAGTTAATTTTTTAGTTGAAAGACGTAAAGAAATTGCTACAATGTATGATGAAGTTTTTAAAGATTGTTGGTTTATTAAACCTCAAAAAGTTTTAGATGGTCACGTAAACACGTACTGGACATATACTGTCAAATATGAGGGTAAAGATTGGTTCAAAGTTTACGATACTGTCATAAGAAATGGTGGTGATGGTTTTTATGGTGGGTTGTCAATACCATATGAAGAACCTGTTATGTCAAAGTATGATTACATAAAAGGTGAGTGTCCTAACGCTGAGATGGTACAACCTAAAATGATGCAGTTTAAATGTAACTATAGAAATTTAGATGAAGCAAAAAGTAAGATTGATATCTTGAAAAAAAGTTTAAGTTATCGATAATTTAATTTATATATATTAATAAATAAACAAAGGATTTTGAAATGAGTACATACATTATAGCAGAAATAGGAATAAATCATAATGGAGATATGGATTTAGCTAAAGAGTTAATCTATGATTCCTTTCACGCTGGTTGTGACGCCGTTAAATTACAAAAACGAGATATTGAATCAGTTTACACTAAAGAAGAATTAGATACACCGAGAGAGTCACCTTTTGGTACAACCACGAGAGAACAAAAAGAGGGTATTGAGTTTAGTATAGAACAATACAAAGAACTACAAACTTATACACAAGAACTTGGTTTAGATTTTATAGTTTCTTGTTGGGATAAAAAAAGTTTAGATTTAGTTGAAGAACATTTAGATGTTAAGTATCACAAAGTAGCTTCAGCTATGGCAACAGATAGAGAGTTTCTTGAAAAACTAAATAATACTGGTAAACCAGTAATATTATCTGTAGGAATGTGTACCGATGATGAAGTATCAGCCGCTATGTCAATATTATTAAATGTAGAATATGTATTAGCGTGTACAAGTACGTATCCAACTAAAGCTGAAGAAATAAATCTTAAATATATTGAGACATTAAAACGTCTTTATCCAAACACTAAGGTTGGTTTTTCTAATCATTATAATGGTCTTGATGCGTGTGTTGGTTCTGTATGTTTTGGAGCAGAATGTGTTGAATTTCACATTACTAAAGATAGAACAATGTATGGTTCAGACCAACCAGCCTCAATTCAAAATGTCCACAATTTAGTAGACTCTGTTCGTAAAATGGAATGGATGGTTGGTGATGGTATAAAAAAAGTTTATGATTCAGAAGTTCCTATTGCTGCAAAATTAAGAAAAGTAAATGATATTGTAGATTAATGTTAATATTAGGTATCTCATCATTCTACCACGATAGTGGAGCGTGTTTAATAGAAGATGGTAAAATAAAAATAGCAGTACAAGAGGAAAGATTTACCAGAATAAAACACGATAATAGTTTTCCCAGTAGTGCAATTCAAAGTTGTTTAGATTATGCTGGTGTAACTATTAATCAAATCGACCACGTTGTTTTTTATGAAAATCCAAAACTTAAATTGGATAGAATCATAAAAAATTTTATGTCATATAAACCACATAGATATAATTTATTTGGAGAAGTATTAACATCACAATATAAGAGATGGAAATTATTAAAAAAACAATTTCCGAAAATTCGATTTATCAATCATCACGAATCACACGCTTCAAGTGCTTTTTATCCATCACCATTCAATAATGCAGCTGTGGTTACTTTAGATGGTGTTGGAGAGTGGGATACAGCTTCAGTTGGTATTGGTATAGATAATAAGTTAAAATTAATTCAAACATTAAAGTATCCAAATTCACTAGGATTTTTATATAGTGCTTTTACTTACTTTTGTGGTTTCAGAGTTAACTCAGGTGAATACAAATTGATGGGATTAGCTCCATATGGTAAACCAATATATTATGATACTATAATGAATAACCTTATTGATTTAAGAGAAGATGGTTCGTTTTCATTAAATTTAGATTATTTTGGTTATTGTAATAGTGACTATATGATTAATGATAAGTTTGGTGAGTTGTTTGGTGGTGAACCCAGAGAAAGTGAATCAGAAATAACACAAAGAGAAGTTGATTTAGCTGCTTCAATACAAAAAGTTACAGAAGAAGTTGTATTTAAAATATGTAAAAACGCTAAGGAAATTACTGGACAAGATAACTTATGTTTAGCTGGTGGTGTTGCACTAAATTGTGTTTCTAATGGTAAATTATTAAAATCAAAAATGTTTAAGAATATATGGATTCAACCAGCGGCTGGTGATGCTGGTGGTTCTCTCGGAGCGGCACTTCATTACTATCATAATGTTTTAGGTGAAGATAGAATAGTAAACAAAAATGATTCAATGAGTGGTTCATTATTAGGCCCTAAAATTAAAAACAAAGATATTAAAAAGTTTTTAGATAAAAACAAGATAAAATATACATACAAACATAAAAAAGATTTGATGAGTGAAGTAGCTAATAAAATTGATAAAGAAAATGTTATAGGATGGTTTCAAGGTAGGATGGAGTTTGGCCCAAGAGCATTAGGTAGTAGAAGTATTATTGGAGATGCTAAAAGTAAAAAGATGCAATCTATAATGAATCTAAAAATTAAATTTAGAGAATCTTTTAGACCATTTGCTCCGATTGTTTTAGAAGAAGATATGAGAGATTATTTTGACTTAGACGCACCATCACCGTATATGTTACTTGTTTCACCAGTACAGAAATCGATAAGAAAAAGAAATAAAAAAAGTAAAAATATAGATGTTATCAGAGAGGTAAATGAAGTTAGGTCTACAATACCAGCTGTTACCCACGTTGATTATTCAGCAAGAATACAAACTGTTGATAAAAAGAGACACGGGTATCTATATGATTTACTAAAAGAATATAAGACAATTAGTGGTTGTAGTGTATTAGTAAATACAAGTTTCAATGTACGAGGTGAACCAATAGTTCACACTCCTTATGATGCGTATAATTGTTTTATGTTAACAGATATGGATTATTTGGTGATGGGTAATTATATTTTAGACAAAAAAGAACAAGATGAGTGGAGTGATGATTTGAAAAGTAAGTACTTAAATAAATTTGAGTTGGATTAATTATGAAAATACTTTTAACAATTTTATTTTATTGTTTTTTATATCCATTTTCTTTGATTTTAAAGTTATTTGGGAAAGTATATGTTTCAAATGAATATAAAACAAAAAATTCCTATTGGTCTAAAAATTATAAAACCACTAATAAAATATCAGATACCAAGTATACATTATGGTAACAGAAATAATATTATCGATTATATTAGTAGAAATTTTATTTAGAATAACTTATTATGTAATAAATAAAAAAAATTATCACGTTTCTTTGAAACTTAAATGGAAAGATTCTTATGTAGTTCCTCATCCATTTTTAAGTTTTAGTTATAAGAAGAATACAACAATAAATAAAAATCAAAAATTACCATATCCAATTCATACAAATAAGTTTTTTTCTTTTAAAGAGCCATTAAATGTAAATAGTTTAGGTCATCTTGGTGATGAGTTTAGTTCAAAGAAAAAGAAAACACGAATTTTATGTTTAGGTGCTTCAACTACAGCTAATAATATATCAGATGGTAAGAAAGATTATACATATCCAAAATTATTAGAAGAGTATTTAAATAAAAAATTAGGTAAAAAAGTTGAGGTTTTTAATTGTGGTATTGGTGGATGGACAAGTGTTGATATATTTATAAATTTTGTTTTAAATCTCATACAATTAAAACCAGATTATGTTATATTGTATCACGGATATAATGATTTACCATTATATTTGATGAATGATTTTGAACTTGATTACCAACACGGAAGAAAAAACTTAGGAGAGGTTATTCATAAAACTAAAATGGCTAATATGTTACCAAAAATTAAGTTTCTACATTCTTATGAATTTGTAAAAGATAAACTGTTTGGTACAGGAAATATTAGGAATGATGTACTACGACTCATAACAAAAAATAAAATTGATTACACTAACAAGTATAAAGATTTTAAAACACAAAGAGATATTATTGAACAATTAATAATTTTGTGTTATGTTAATAAAATTAAACCTATCGTATCAACTTTTTGTTATTATGACCACGAAAGAAACTTAGAATCAAGTAGAGTTAAAGAGGGTGTTGAAATAGAAAATAGAGACATTAAATATATTGCTAAAAAACTTGATTGTTGGTTTGTAGACCAAGACAAACTTATTGATAAAAAAGATGAAAATTTTGTAGACTCTATACACTTTACACCAATTGGAATGAAAAAATTAGCTCAAAATTTTGGTGATACTATTTTAGAAATTAAGGAATGATATGTTTGATTTGACTGGTAAAACTGTACTAATAACTGGTGGTTGTGGATTACTTGGAGTAAAACACGCTGAAGCTATTTTAGAATTTGGTGGTAAGGTTATATTAACTGATGTAATTCCAGATACAAATGGAGTCACTAAACTAAAAGAAAAATATAAAAAAAATATTAGTTCTGTTTATATGGATGTAACAGATAAATCTTCAATAGAACACGTTGTTGATATGTATGATAAAATTGATGTATTGATTAACAATGCAGCTTTAGACCCAAAAGTAGAAGATGGTTTAGAGTGGAAAAATAGATTTGAACATTTAGATTTAGATTCTTGGAATCAGACTATAGAAGTTATTCTCAATGGTACATTTTTGTGTTCACAAGTAGTGGTGAATAAAATGTTATCTACAGGACTAGAGAGTCAATATTGTAGAGATGGTGGAGTTATTTTAAATATAGCTTCCGACTTATCTATCATATCACCTGACCAAAGAATATATGGTGATGGAGTAAAACCAGCTAGTTATGGTGTTGCTAAAGCGGGTGTGGTTAATTTAACTAAGTACTTATCTACGTATTTAGCTAAAAAGAATATTCGTGTAAACTCGTTAAGTCCAGCAGGTGTTTACAATAATCAATCAGATGAATTTGTTTCTAAATTTAGAGATTTGATTCCAATGGACAGGATGGCAAAACCAGATGAGTACAAAGGAGCTATAGTATTTATGTGTTCTGATGCTAGTTCCTTTATGACAGGTCATAATTTGGTAATAGATGGGGGAAGAACGATATGGTAAACGTTTGTTTAATAGGATGTGGTGGTGTTGGTAAAAGACACTTAGAAGCTATGTTAAAGGTAAAAAACGATATAAATATTGAAGTTGTTGAACCTAACATTGAAAATACACCAACTACACTTGTTGGTCAAAACATAAATTACTTCAGTAAAATTGAAGATGTTTCAAATAATATTGATATTTGTTTAATAGCTACAACTGCTAATGTTAGAAAAAAAGTTATATTAGAACTTGTTAGTAAGAAAAATGTTAAATTTATGATACTTGAAAAGGTGGTATTTCAGAATGAAAAAGATTTTGATGAAATAATAAAATTATTTGAAGAAAAAAATATTAAGAGTTGGGTTAATTGTCATTTAAGAGCTCAACCAATTTATAAAGAGTTAAAAACACAATCTATTATTTCTTATGATACAACTATGACTTATGAATATTCTGATGATTTTACTTTATCTAGTAGTGCTATTCATATATTAGATTTATTTTCTTATTTGTGTGACGATTATGATTTAGAAATACAAGATATTGTTACAGATACAGAGTTAAAATCAAGTAGACATAGTGGTTGTGTAGATTTTAATGGTTATATGAAAGTTAAAAGCACCAATGGATATGAGTTGGTTGTTAAGAAAAGAGATGCACATTTTGGAGAACACTTAACAATATACCATAATGATTTAACAGTTAGGTCAAGTGAGGGTGATGACCCTGATAATAGAATTGGATTTGTACAAGACAAGAAAATACCATATGTTTGGCAGAGTTCATTAACTAATTCTTACATTGATGATATTATTGAAAAATCTGATTGTGATTTATCGACATTAGAAAATTCAGCTAAATTACACAAGATAATGTTAAAGAGTTTTAGAAACTTATTAAAAGAAAAATATAATCGTGAGGTAGTAGATTGTCCAATAACATAAAAAATAAAGTACTATTAGTAGGGTCTGGTAATATAGGATATGATTACGTTGAAATTTTAAGAGGTTTCAAGGTGGACATTGATGTAGTTGGTAGGTCATATAGGTCACGTAGAAAGTTTAATCACAGAACTGGTTTATATGTTTACGATGGTATACAAAATTATATAAATAAAAATCCTAAACCACCAAAATATGCTATAGTTGCAGTAAATGAACATCAGTTAAGTAAAGTAACATTATCTTTACTAGATTACGGTGTTAAAAATATTTTATTAGAAAAACCAGGTGGACTAAGTATTTCAGAATTAACTGAAATTAAAAATAAAAGTAATTTAAAATCATCTAATGTTTACATTGGATACAATAGAAGATTTTATAAATCTGTTGAGTGGTGTAAAGAGTATTTAGAAGATAAGAAAGAACCATTGAATGTTCACTTTGAATTTACTGAATGGTCACACGATATTGATTTTAGTCATTATACTAAAAAAGAATTAGAAAGATTTTTTTTATGTAATTCGTCTCACGTAGTTGATTTAGTATTTCATTTATTTGGAAAACCTAAAATACTAAATTCATATACAAATGGTTCTTTAAAATGGCATCCATCAGCTTCTATTTTTAGTGGAAGTGGAAAAACAGAACAAGATGTTTTATTTACTTATAATGCGAATTGGTCTTCAGCTGGTAGGTGGGGTGTAGAGATAATTTTAAACGATTGTAAATTAATATTAAGACCACTTGAAAAGTTATTTATACAGAGAAAAGGTTCATTAGAAATTGAAGAAGTTAATCTTTTTAAATATGATAATTTGGATTACTTATATAAACCAGGACTTTTTAATGAAGTTAATTTTTTTCTACACGGTGCTACAAAAAACCTATGTACAATAGATGAACAAATAATTAATTTTGATTGGTATTATAAAATAGCTAATTATAAAGAGGAAATAAAATGATAATTTATGTAGATATAGATGGTACTATTTGTACTTTAAATAAACAAGAAAAAAGTTATGATGAGAAATTTTATCAAGAATTTGGAGTAAAGGATGTAAATGAAGACCAGAGTATAGACCCAGCAGGTTATGAGGATGCACAACCCATTTACGAAAATATAGATAAAATAAATAAATTATATGATGAAGGTCACACAATTATTTACTGGACTGCTAGGGGAACTGTAACTAAAATAGATTGGATTGAGTTGACAAGACAACAATTATATGATTGGGGATGTAAGTGTCACGATGTACGAGTTGGTAAACCACAATATGATTTATGGATAGACGATAAGTCAATGAGAATAGAGGAAGTATAATGAAAACTGTAACACTATTGGGTAGAGGCCCAAGTTTAAAGTATTTTGATAAATTAGATAAGTCAGATATTGTTGTTTTAGCAAATGATTTTGACAGAGAGATATCACAAATAGAGGAGTTTAGTGATTATTTAAAAAAACAAACAATACATTTAGTTCTTAATATGGTAGCTGGTGCTGATGCTGGTTATAATTCCATAGGTTTTTTTGAAAACTTTAACGTTACAAAATTAGTTAGACCATACCTAAATGGTATCAGAGTTCCTGGTAGTTCTGGACAAAGTATTCCGTTAGAGGAGAATTTTTTACAAGACCATCACAAATATTTTATGTATGAAGGGCCAAAATATCCATATGATTATGCTGGAACAGGAATAGCTGCATTTGCTTACACGATGTTAGATACTCAAGCTGATATCGTTAATGTTATTGGTTTAGATTTTTATGATAATTTAAATTATGGTAAATCTAATTATTTAGTTCCAGGAAAAGAGAATAGAGATTTTACGAGAGACTTTTGGAAACCAGAAGATATGCAAGAAAATGTACGTAGGTTAGTTAATGGTAAACCAAATGTTCAGGTTAATTTAAATACAATTTGTAAAAATTTTATTGATGGTATGGAAGATTTAGAAAATTTAAATATAAATATAATTGAATAATGGCAACTTCATATATATTTATATACGTAGTATGAGGTTATATTATTTATGACTAATAAAAAGAAATTAGCTGTTGTTTTAGGCGGATGGCATTATCCTTACGCTTATTATAAACAAGTGGTAGACCAAAAAATTCCAGATGGTTGGGAGTGTGATTATTTTGTAGTATCACATCGTGACCCAGAGCTTCCAATTGTGTTTGAGGAAAAACAATCGTTGTTAGAGACAAGAGGTGATGGTTTACTACAATCATTTGATAAAGAAATGTATAGTCACATTGTTACTAAACAAGAATTATCAGATATGGGTTATGTTTATAATGAAGAGGTTAGTTCAATTGGTGATTTGTATCAATTAAATCAATGGGTACAAAGACATTATACTGGACAATATGATAAGGTATTGTTTAGTCACGATGATAATTATATGCTGAACGATGAACTATTTTTAGATATATTAGAATGTAGAGTTGATTTATTTTTAAATCTTGAACGTAACCAAGTTACAAAAGTTGAACAAGATTTTGATTGGAAACATCTTTCATCAGGGGTTTTAGAAAATACAATAACACCTCGAACATCATTTACTTTTCTTGATAAAGAATTATTAGATGATATAGCTCCAGAGTTAGAAGAAATAACTACAAAGAATGTTGATTTGGATAGAAGTGGTGAAACTAATACTATATATAATTTGAGTGACAAACAAGTAGATAAACATCCATTAGGTTCTTGGAATTGGCCATCTCGAAACTTTACTAATTGGATGGTCGATAAAGGTTATACAGCTAAATCTGTAAGACTTTCTCCAGTTTATAGAGCTAATAAATATTTAATTGAGGGTGAACGAGGTTTTATTTGGACACAAGTAGATGAACGTAGAGTTATACATAACTTATCACAATATTACGATTTGAGTTAAAATGGAAAAAATAAATAAAAAGTTTGCGTGGATAGTTGATGGTAGTGGTGCTAATTCTTGGGGGGTCAAGAATGACGAAGCCATACATTTAAAAGATGGTACTCCATTTATTAATCCAACTTTTAGTTTTGATAGTAAAAACGGTGGTTCTTTTTTGTTTAATTGGCAATATCCATTTATGTTTGAAGAGGGTTATTTTTTAAATTGGAATGACTATCTTAAAGAAAATAAAGAGTTACCAGATATTGATTTTGATATTATATTTCTAACAGTTATGAAAAATTACGAAGAGTGCACAGTAGAAAAAATAAGAAAGAAATATCCTAATGCTAAAATAGCTGGATATATAAAAGAACTTTGGCAACCAGGACAACATTCGTTTACGTTTGACTATCCAGGATATTTAAGACATATAGAATTTCTTAAAGAATGTGACGCCGTTGTTTTATATAATATGGAGATGGGTGTTTTTAGAGATATGCAAGATAAGGTTGGAACTGAGTTTAGTATAGTTACTATGCCAATGGATGTAAATTATTTTCACGATAACTTTTATAAACAAGAAAGAGAACTTTCATTGTTTTGTTATCTACCACCTATACATAACAGAAGAAGTAATACAGAACAATTTTCAAGATATATTTCAGATAAATATAATATAAAATTTGTTGATAGAGATGTTGAAGCTTATAGAACACAATCTCAAGGTAGTCCAAACGAATTTAAGTTAAAAGATTTTATAAATAAATGGTCTAGTTGTCTTTTTCATATTAACCTTGACCCTGATTGTAATATGCCTGGTAGTCAAGCTATGCAATGTGCAGCATTAGGAGTTATTAATATAGGTGGACTAAATTGTTCTCATAGATTATTATGGCCAGAGACAGCTACCAATGACCCAAATATTTTGGAAGGTCGGATTAGAGATTATTTAGAGAATCCAAGTAAAGTACACAATGTTGTAGATTATGCACATAAGACAGTTAAAAAATATCACGATACTACATCGGTGATAGAACAAATAAAAAACATAAAATGGAATAGATAATGAAGATATTAGTTACAGGAGGAAATGGTTTAGTTGGTAAACATTTACAAGATATTTTACCTAACGCTACTTATATTTCATCAAAAGATTATAATTTAACTGAATCATATAACGTACATCGACTAATGTATTCAGAAAGACCAAATGTTGTCATACATTTAGCTGCAAGAGTTGGTGGTATATTAGATAACATTAATTATCCAGTGGATTATCTTGAAGAAAACATAATGATTAACACGAATGTTTTAAGAAAATGTCATCAATTTGGTGTAGAGAGAGTAATCTCTATATTGAGTACTTGTATTTATCCTGATATAGTAGACACATATCCAATGACAGAAGAAATATTGTTTAATGGCCCACCACCACCTGATAATTTTGCTTATGCTATGTCAAAAAGGTGTATGGCTACTCAAATAGATTCTTATAAAAAACAATATAACAAACAATGGTCTTATTTAATTCCTTGTAATCTTTATGGTGAACACGATAAATACGAAGAACACCATAGTCATTTTGTATCAGCATTAGTTAAAAAAATACACGAAGCTAAAGATAGTGTGGAGATATGGGGAACTGGTAAACCATTAAGACAATTTATGTATGCTGGAGATTTAGCTAGAGTGATAAAATATATGATTGACAATGACGTAGTGGACAACTTTAATGTTGCACCAGATTATGTGCATTCCATAGATGAGATAACAAAAATAGGAGTTGAAGCGTGTGGAAAAAGTCATCTAAAAATTAATTATGATAGTACAAAACCTGATGGTCAATATAGAAAAGATGTTGATTCATCCAAACTTATTTCAGTAATGAAAGATTTTGAATTTACTTCACTTGAAAGTGGTATAAGGAGAGTTTATGATAACTTTAGTCAAAGATACAATTGATAATAAAGATATAGATAGATTAGTAGATTGGTTAAAAACTTATCCAAGATTAACTAAAGGACCTGTAACTTTAGAATTTGAGGAAAAATTTTCTAAATGGTTAGGAAGAAAATATTCAGTATTTTGTAATTCAGGTTCATCAGCTAATCTTTTGATGTTATCTGCGTTACAACAAGGTGGGTATCTAAAAAATAATAAAGTTGTAGTACCATCAGTTGCATGGGCTACTGATTTAGCACCAGTGATACAACTTGGATTAGACCCAACACTATGTGATTCTAACTTCAATGACTTATCAGTAGATTTATACCACTTAGAACAAATATTTAAGGAACAATCACCGTCAGTATTAATGTTTGTATCTGTTTTAGGTCTTGTTCCTGATATGGATAAGGTTGTAGAGTTATGTAACAAGTATGATGTAATATTACTTGAAGATACTTGTGAGTCAATGGGTTGTGAATACAGAGGGAGAAAACTTGGAACTTTTGGTAGTATGTCAAGTTTTTCTACATTTTTTGGTCATCACATTTCTACGATAGAGGGTGGTTTGATATCAACGGATGATAAAAAATTATATGAATTATTAGTGTCAATAAGAAGTCACGGATGGGATAGAGATTTGAGCACAGAGACCCAAAATAAATTACAAAAAGATTGGGGAGTAAGTGAATTTAATTCTTTGTATACATTTTACTATTCAGGTTTTAATTTAAGGTCAACTGATTTACAGGCTTACATCGGACTTACACAAATTGATAAGTTAAAAGATTGGGGAGAACGTAGAGAATACAATTATAATTTGTATCAAGAATTAATCGAAAATAATTATTGGAAACCAAAAACACAAGAGCAATCTTTTACATCTAATTTTGCATATCCTGTAATTCATCCAGAAAGAAATACTATTGTAGAAAAATTGAGAGCTAATGAAGTTGAGGTTAGACCAATGATTTGTGGTTCAATGGGTACTCAACCTTTTTACGTAAAAGAATATGGTGTTTTGAAGTTACCAAATGTAACGGATATTGATGAGTTTGGATTTTATGTTCCTAATCATCCAAAACTTACTATAGAACAAATAAAATTTATATCCAATATTATTAATGAAGGGATTAACAAATGAAGTATTTAATTACAGGTGTAGCTGGTTTACTTGGTTCAAGATTAGCTGATTGGATTGTAGAAAACACAAATAATGAGGTGATTGGAATAGATGATTTGAGTGGTGGTTACATTGAAAATGTAAATAAAAATGTTAAATTTTACAAATTTGATTTAGTAGATTTAGAAAAAGTAAATGGAGTATTTAAAAAAGAAAAACCTGATGTAGTTTATCATTTTGCAGCTTATGCCGCTGAGGGATTGAGTCCATTTATTAGAAAATATAATTATGAAAATAATTTAATATCGTCTACTAATTTGATAACAAAAAGTATTCAGTATGATGTAAAGAGGTTTGTGTTTGCTAGTTCAATGTCTGTTTATGGAGATAAATATGAACCACCTTTTGATGAAAGTTTACAACAATGTCCTATTGACCCATACGGAGTTGCTAAATTTGCAGTAGAACAAGATTTAAAAATAGCTTACGAACAACACGGATTACCTTATACAATAGTTAGACCACATAATTTTTATGGTAAAAATCAAAACATATGGGATAAGTACAGAAATGTATTAGGTATATGGATGTATCAAATTATTAATGATATGCAACCAACCATATTTGGAGATGGTGAACAAAAAAGAGCTTTTAGTTACGTTGATGATTCAATAGAACCACTTTGGAATTCTTCACAGAATGATAAATGTATTGACCAAATAATAAATCTTGGTGGTATAAAAGAACATACGATAAATGAAGCGTGTGATGTTTTAATTAATGTTACTAAAACAGATTTAAAACCTAAATATTTAGAACAACGACACGAAGTTAAATATGCCTGGTCTACTTGGGATAAATCTGTTGACTTATTAGGTTTTGAACATACGATAGACTTAGAACAAGGTCTTACAAAGATGTGGGAATGGGCTAAAACACAACCAAGAAGAAAAAGATTTTTTTGGTCTAACTATGAGTTAGATAAAGGTATCTATGATTTTTGGAAGAGAGAAAACTAATATGAAAAATTTAGTGTTTATGTTAGATGTTGATATTAAAGGAGATGGTAGATACGCTAGTAGTAGAAGAGCATCATATAAATATTCAATAGACAGTTGGAAAAAATGGTGTGAAAAAAATAATTGTCAATTATTTGTTCTTAATGATTTAGTATTAGAAAACGATAAAATGGGTATTTGTTGGCAGAGATACTATATGTTTGATATACTAGATGCTAATGAAGTAGAGTACGACCAAGTTTTAATGGTGGATGCTGATACCATAGTTCACCCAGAATGTCCAAACTTTTTTGAGATGACAGAAAATAAAATGTGTGCGGTTCAATTTGATGGAAGTTGGGATTGGGTTTTAAGAGGACTTGAAAATTACTCTAAATATATTTTTGATGGGTTTATGATGCCTTGGGAACAATATTTTGACGCTGGATTTTTAATTGTTAATAAAAACCATAAACAATTTTATCAAGACATAGTAAGTTTTTACTTTACACATCAAGATAATCTAGTTCAATTACAGAATACATTTTTTAATGGTACAGACCAAACTCCAGTAAATATGTTAACACATTTACACAAAATAGATTTAAAGTTATTACCTTATGAATTTAATATGAATGATATGGCTAGAAAAGAAATACTTAATGAGGGTTTATTGTTTACAAAAGTAGGATGGGTTTATCAGTATAATGCTATACCAAATAACAAAGAAAACAAAATCACAAATCATCTTATGAAGAAAACATACGAACACTTTTATGGAGAATTAAATGGTTAATTTAAAAAACAAATATGTCATAGGTACACACGTAATGTTTTTTGAGATTGAAATGTATAAAGATTTCATTGAAGGTCTTGTAAACTTATTAGAAGATGTAGAAAATAAAGATAACGTAACCATAGATTTATGTTTTAATTTATCTGAAAATATAGAAAAAATAGATTATGACAAAATAACAAAAGGGGAGTTATTAAATAAGTTTCATAATGGAGTTGATACGATAAAAAATATGGGTTACGTTGTTAACGCAAAAATCGTTGAAGATGAATTTTATTTTCATACAGATTATCGTAGAGATTTAAACTATAATTATTGTAAGAAAGTTGACTATGTTATGTGGGGGGAAACAGATAGT
>Ga0114932_10003121_pt1 | contig 16603 bp, 6 predicted proteins | sample 2SBtaG_2_FD_87286 | JGI IMG/M metagenome (GOLD analysis project Ga0114932, IMG submission 87286) | Deep subsurface microbial communities from Kolumbo volcano to uncover new lineages of life (NeLLi) - 2SBTROV12_ACTIVE470 metaG | ecosystem: Environmental > Aquatic > Marine > Volcanic ... | reverse complement strand
TAATATGAATTAGTTGTCGATGCTACACTAGCGACAAAATCTTTAGTATTTAATATACGAAGTTGATCCGTTATAATTGCGGCCATTTTGACAATTTTTTTAGTTATTTATTAAGTTTATTAAGCAGAATAATCTTTAGACTTCAAAGGTGCTACTCTTGTAATAAGAGCAGATGTAGAAAGTCCAGTAAATCCGTTCTCTGTATATGCAGTAAATGCTTGTGGAGAAGTTCTAGAACCTAAAACGATCCTACCCCATGAGTAATTACCATAGAATTCACTTACTCCCATTCCCGATAAGGAATTGAAACTAGAAACACTAGTTGTTACTCTCGCAACATAAGTATTAGCAATGCCAGGAGTAGAAGTTTCTGCAACCGAAACTGCAGCCACCTCATAAACATTATCTATAAAGGTAGTTCCTATACCTATCACAGATCCATTTTGATATATAGATGTTAAACCATTTCCAATATTACTATTAGAAACTGTAAAGTAATATCCAGTTTGAATACCACTTATAGTAACAGCAGTTCCTGTTATAGCAGCATCTCTCATAAAGGAATCTGTTGGAATATACAAATCAAACACAATACCCGTAGATGCAACACCTACAGTGGTTGTAGAAATTCCAACAATTGTACCAAAATCACCTTGATATGTATCTGATTCATTAACTTCATTTATTGCTGATGGAACTTCAATAAGAACTTCAGGAGGAGATGTAATAGTATATCCAGTACCAGGTGAAGTAACTGTTATTGCAGAAACTGCATCTCCAGTAAGAGTAGATGAAGCAGATGCTCTAGTGGTAGTTCCTAAACCAACAGGAGTAGCAATAATCACATCAGGAGCAGAAGTATATCCCGTTCCTCCATAACTCACCACAACTGAAGATATTGTACCAGCGATAGAAACAACAGAAGTTGCAGCAGCTCCTACGAGATTATTTTGAGATGTTATAGAAATCTTTTGAGTATTAGCACTGGTTTGAGACTCATTATCAGGATCAAAGAATGGTCGTATACTTTCTACGTATACAATAGTTGATGCAATACCAACAGATTGAATAATAACTGTTGCTGGATTAACTAGAGCTTCCAATTCTGGTCTAGCCTTACTTACAATTTGACCGTCAATAATTTTATCTGCTCCTTGTTTACACCAATTAACTGTTCTTTCACAATCTGGACTACCATTAATACCTACACCCACATATGCATTCGTATCAACAATGTCAGTTGCAACAATATCAGTTACTAATCTTTCATCTTGTAAAAGAGATCTTGCACATAAATTAGCATCACCTTGAATTTGAAGAGTATCACCCTCCTTAACAGTTTCTAAAATATCTGTAAAAGTAACGTCGATAGCACCACTTCCTTTATAGAAGAGAATCTTACATGTGTCTCCATCAAACGTTCCATCCTCATTTGCTCCTTTAGGTGCTTCAGAGAAAGTAAGTACACTACCATTCTCAAAGACATATCCTTCACCAGGAACCTGTAAAATATCATTTATAAACACTAGTAGTGCTGCCTGAACATCAATATTCGATGATTGCTTAGCCCTAATAGTAACAGGTACTCCACCTTTCTTTAGTGTAAATGCTCGTTGAGAACCATTAAACTCACTAGTAATTTTATCTAATACTTCAAGTTCTCCAAAGAACCATGCACTAAACTTATCAGAAATAGTTTCTTCTATAGTAATTTGGAATTCTTGGAAAGTAACAGTAGGATCAGTAGGAATACCAGTAGTTCCCATTTTAGGAACAGTTAAAATTTGATTATTATCATAACTATATCCAGTATTTCTTATTTCAAAACTAATAACACTCGACCCTTGACCAACTACTATATCAACAGTTCCTTGAGTTCCTATACCAGTAGACTCAGAACTATAAATTAATGGAAGATTAGAATATGAAAGTGGATCATCAATAACAACTTCTGGTGGATTTGTTGCTGTATAACCAACACCTGGATTAGTAATTGCAATACTGACGATATGACCTCCACTTATAGCAGCAGTACCAATAAATTCAATATTAGGAACTCCTGTGCTTAGAGTTTGAAGACCTACATTAACAGTAGTTTGAACTCCTACTCTATAACCAGATCCACTGTTACCGATACTAATTGAGGTAATTGTTCCAGCAGCAGAGATGATAGCAGTTCCACCAGCAGCAACAAGAGGTTGGTATCCAAAACCGTTAGTTGAACCTACTGATACAATCATACCCCTAACAGGAATAGAACCGCTATTAGGGTCATAGGCTTCAGATGTGGCTGTTCCTGTGAAGGTGATGCTACTGATACCAGTCAGACCTTCAGATAAAGTATAATCTTGATCGACGGTTAATGTTCCTGTTGGTCCTTGGAATACTCCATTTATAAGAACTGTAGCATTACTGGTTGAGAATCCACCCACATTTGCTTGATCTGATGTTAGAGTAAATGTTTTTCCAATCCCATTGAATTCATCAGAAATATCATCAAAAACAACGTTCTCTACGTAAGGTCTATCCACGCTACCAGTGGCAGCAGATCTCATAAATGTTCTACCTTGGAACATTGAGAACGTAGTTATTCCAACCCAATCTCTACTCTCAGGAGGATTAGTTGTAGAACTGATAGGAGTAGGCCCTTGAGGTGCAGTAATAAAGTTAATTGTATTATCAATAATATTATAAGAACCTTGAATTTTGCTTACAATTGAATTTGCAGTATGAACTCCAATATTAGTTCCCATCCAACCACGATCTACAAGAATATCATTCGTCTTTCCATAACCAACAGTATTAATCTTCATTATTTCTTCACTAATTCTAACCAAATCACCACTAAAGAATGAAGTTACACCAACAGTTTCTAGAACCTTTGCACCCAATGCTAATTGAGTAGTTATTCCTGTAGTAACAGCAGTTGCAACAATAGGAGATTGAATTGCATTATCAAGAGCAATTATACATTTTGTATTTTGATCTTGTGCTGTTAGCGTATGTGCAGCACCAGCACCAACTGATGATAAATGTAAAATATTGGGAACGGCTTTTAATGCATCTTCTGCACTCTTAGCAAACTTAATGGTACGTTCATCAATTTTAACAATATAAGTTGTTGATGGTAAAAGAGTAGTAGATCCATATCCAGAGATAGTCGTGGTAGCAATTCCAATGGGACTGCCATCTGTAGGATATGAATATTGAACTTCTTCACCAGTAACATAGAAATGCTCTGGAATTGTAACAGTATTCTTAGTTAAATTAACAATTGTTGAATCACTGCCATCAAAGTCTCTTTGGAAAATATTTCTCCCATCATGTTGTAAATTGAATGCTCTCAGAACATCTGTTTCTGTACCTGTATAATCTCCAAAACCTACACTGATAGAAGCATTAGTTAAATCTATCTTATTAATAGTATCTCTATCATCGTTTCTAGCAGCAATTTCCAGACCCATCTGGAATACACGAACTGATGCAGCAATACCTGCATTCGGAGTATACATTAACTGAGTATGAGAAGTAGAACTTGAAACTGCAGCTCCTACAGTTCCTATTCCTGCACCAGCACTAAGAATACTTGCATACTCTGTAATGTATGCTTCAGAACTATCATTTAAGACAATTACTTCAGATACTTCATAAACATTATTAGTTGTATCTTCTACACTAAGCAAATAATATGCAGCATTATGATTATTAATGGCAGAACTATTATTGATCTCATATTCAGCAATTTTATGGGCAAGTGGAGAAGATGCAGATGGAATTGCAGTAAATGCTGAATCTACAAATGCAGCATCAAAAATACCATCACCAAGATATACAGTTCCAATACCAGTTCCGCCAGCTCCCGTATTAGCAGCTGCCATAGCAATAGTCAAAGTATCTACTGTACAAGCAACACCTGCATTAGGAACAAAATCAATATTAAGAGGACCAGTTGACATCGATGCAATATAAGTTCCCAATCCTGTTCCACTATACGATTCATCAAATACCGTTGTTACTTGACCATACTCTAAAAGTTCTACTGTTGTACCATCATGAAGGATATTTAATTCATCAACTTCTCTCATTCCATTATCCGCATCAATTTGAACTAAAATCTTTGCACTTCTATAGGTAGAACCAATACCAACAATATTAGTAGTTGTATTTGCAGCAACAGATACTTGAGTTGATTTAATATCAACAGAACTTCCTAAAGTAGTAGATCCTATTCCTGCAACTGTACTTAGACCAACAATATCAAAACTAACTGCACTTACATTATAATCATTAACTTGATATTTTGTGGGGTAGAAGAGAAGTCTTCCTTGATTACCACTAACATCAAAATCAAAACTTCCCAGATCACTTACACTCTCAACTCGACCATACTGATTCATAAATCCACTAGACCCATTATGTAAAAGACTAACGAACATACATTGACGTTCACCAGTGAAAGTCTTATCTTTAACAAGAGTAAAGAATTTTTTATAAGTTTGTTCAATATCAAAACTGTCAGCAACACCAAATCTTGTTGATCTTGGTTCACTATTGAATTGTGAACTAATATCATCAATAACCAAAACTCTATTACCTACAGATTCAAAGAAATCAGTTAATACTCTTGAACCAAAATAAATTTGATTAGATGCCACTTTATCATCATTAATATTCAAAGAATTTTCTGTAATTAAATCAAAACTAGGATAACAATCTATATTCATTACACTATCTAAATTCAAGAATGCAATTAAATCACTATTATTGGCAGTAACAGTTCTAGTATTTTCCTGCGTAGATTCTACAAGTAAATCACTAAATTTCATGAACCCTGAAGGATGATTAAGAGTACTTACAGACTCATCCCAAATATTCATATCAACTTTAGATTTTATAGAATAAGAGAAGTACTGATAGTAATTATTATCAGGTAATCTTTCAAGACTATTATTTAAAAATCCAGTATCTCTCTTCCATCCATTAGCAACTACGGATCCTGCATCAACTTTAACTTCTGCATTAAAATCAATCTTAGATTTAACTGTTCCTTGGGTACTTGAAGTTTTTCCTACAATAATATCTCCAACATCAAATTCAGTTGCTGTTGATAATTTTAATAATTCAATACGATTGTTCCAACTTTCTACTGTACCAACTTTTTCATTACTTTGAACTTCCTCTCCATGTAAGAAATTATTTTTCTTCAACTTAATATCAAATTGAGGGAAATACTTCTCAGGAACAATTATTCCAGCTGAATTCAATACATCGAAATTACCAGGAAATTCACCTTCTCTTAGATATCCAATTAAACTATAAGTAACAACTCCAACCCCACCTCCTAATGGAATATTAACATCAGTAAGAGGGAATAATGAATATTCATAGTTGAGTGAATTAAATCCCGTTCCTGTGGTTCCTACTCCAACACTTACATTTTCAATTAAAACTTTATCACCTACATTTAATGGAGATTCATCACTAAATGCAGTATTTAATCCAACCGTAACATTTTTGGTAGACATATCATATGATATAGTCTTTATCGCAATACCATTTACATTAGATGTTGGTATAATGATTGGTGTAATATCATTAATACTCTTAGTATTTTCAAGAATAGTTACTTTGGAATCTCCAATACTATAAGATAGATCAGTATCTTTAACTTCTTTTTTCGTTAATCCATCCAATAAAGTTAAATTAGGAGCTATTGTGTAATTCTTACCTGCAGAAGTAATTCCTATTTCACTTAAGGAGTTTAATGGTTCCATTACAAGAACCTCTGATAAATTAAGAACAGGTCTTAATGTAGTATCAGTAGGAAAATCAAATCCAATATTCTGAATTTGAGTTGAATTAATTTTTCCAATAGTATTACTATCAGATTCAAGAATAGCACCAGTACCTATACCTGTTACAATAGAAGATACTCCTACAGTTTCAGAATAATAATTACCCTTAGACTGTATTGCAATATTTGCTATAGGACCATATGTTGCAGTAGAGCTTGTAGAATACTTTAATTCTGCTTCAGAAAGACTATAAGAACCTTTTTCTAAATCAGATAATACATTGTATGTAAAGGTAGTGGTAGTTCCAATACCAGTTATACCAAAAGATCCAGAATAAACACTATCCTTTACATCTATCTGATTATATCCCACAACTTCTTTGTCAATAATAAGTTCTTTTTTAATATCTGAAATCACTTCATTTTGGATTGGAGTAAATTTGTAATATAATGCCTCAGGAAGACTATCATTAACTATAAGTGTAAGACCTGCATCGGTAGAAATTCCGACTGTACCAGTTTTGGATACTTCAAATGAGTTAGTTGTACGGGTTGAATAAAATACATCTTCAAATTTTCTATCAGTATATAAATTTAAATTGAAAGCCGCATAAGAAGAAAGTCCAACAAAAGAGCATAAAGACGGATCTGACAAATCAAACTTAATTGTATTAGTCTTATAAAAATCTAATGCTGGATTAATAGGAGAAAGAGTACCTGCAGAAGTAGATGTTATATTAACCACTTCTGGAGCAAATTCCAAAGATTCAAATCTACTTAAAGAAAGTTTTACTTTATTCTTAGACTGCCTAACAATATAATAAATCTTTTCATCCTCTAGTCCACCTGCAGAAGTAGCTGCTGTATGAATTACCTTATCACCATCATGTAACCCATGATTAGTAATTGTAATTGAATTACTAATGGTATCAACATTTCCTGCAGTGAATGATTTTGGATCAAAAACCATTCTTCTATTAAAGTCATTATATTTTACAACAATAGTGGTATGAATACCTGGTTGTACATCCATTATTATATTATCTTCCAATAATAAACCATGAGTAGATGCAGTAGCTACTGTAACTACATTTTTATTTGCTTCTCCAGTAACAACAAAATCTTTTATAGTTTTAAAACTATGATAGACTCCTGTTCCAAGACCAGTAAATCTTAATAATCCTCCAGACTTATTAGTACTTGCAATACCTACAAAAGTACCAGTAGATCCCAAACCTACCCTAAAGGTAGAAATACCAATAAGATTATTAGAAATTTTTCCAACATATACTCTAGATTCATCTGGTAGATTGAAGGATGTAGTACCATCAGTAGAAACTCCAATAGGATTCCCGCTATTAGTTCTATATCTTAAAAGATCACCAGTATTCAGTTCATGATCTGGTAAGAAGATAGATTGTGATTGAATATAAACTTGAGTTATTCCTGCACCAGGATTAGAGAAGAAAATAGTTGTTCCTATACCAACTCCAGTAAGAGTACCCAATCCTACCGCTTCCTTGGGTTCAAAATAAATTTCTTGTGTAGATTCAAAAGTTACGTTATTTTGAGGAGTGGTATCAAAAGTAAATTTTCTAGAATCTTCGGTTATAATTGAAGTTGCAGTATGAGCAATCGATATAGTTCCATTTTGAGCTCTTAATACTCTTAATCTAGAATTCTTATTATCAACCTCCAATACTTTTACTTTTTCTGTCCCAATTCCAAGAATATCATTTTCTCCGATTGATAATAAATCAACATCTAAAGAACCAGCAACTTTAAAGTAAGTGACTATACCTGTAACTCCTGTAGTACTCACTCCACCTGTTAATGAAATAGATTCAGTTCTTACACCAATACTAAATCCTCCTTGAAGGGCACTAATAGAAGTATTAAATCCTGCAAGAGAAACTAAATCATTATTTGTAAAATTATGAGGTAAAGTAGAAATAGCTACATATTTTCCACTAGCATCAAAAGGAATAATTTCTAATTCAGAAACAGTACTCGAAGCAACGCTAACATTCGTTACATTCACTCCTTCAACTGCAGAAACTTTAGCTTTAGCTTCTTGAGCACCCAATAAAGGTTGAAAAATTAGTTTATCACTAACTTGATAATTTGTTCCTCCTGTTAAAATACCTACAGACTGGATATCACCTGTAGAAACATTAGTTACATTTACATTAAAATCATGATCTCTGGTAGGTTGAAATAAGAAATCATAAGATGTACTATTTTTATTTAAAGCATAAGGAGTAGTATTTCTAAACCATTGTGTATTTTGTAAATTATAATCTACTTGATTTGATTTAATATTAGCATTAAATGGATTAGGTTTTGATTTAAAAGTGTTTCCAATCAAATATGGAAATTCAGGAATTCTATATTTGTTAAAAGGTCCTGAGTTTTCAATAAGAGTAGGATTAATGGTTGTAAAATATGCATATACACCATTTGGATAATCAGGTGTTACACAAAAACGACCATTATGCACATCTAAATCACCTGAATCGTCAAATACATAATCTTCGACAAAAAATCCTTGAGGGAAATCAGATATAGAAGGTCTATTAGATGCAGTAGTTAATTTATATCCCGACTCCATTGCCCGTACAACACCCCCATCACGCTTTGTATATCCATAAGGACCATATATGGGGTGTCCGTCATAAGCCCATCCTATAATGGGAGAATGGTACTCTGTAGCAACTTCCTGATCGTTAACTTTCTCTAAATCAAAAAGACCATATTTTACATCATTATTTTGGTTTCTAACATATACAGATTCTCTTAATTTTCTGGGAGTATATAAATGAGTGTATTGTATGCCCTGTTCCGTGTTTATAGCAGGATCTAGAATTCCATCATCAACAGAAATGATATCTAGATACTTCTGGAATAAATTAACAGTCCATGTTTTAAGACGAGCTCTAAATTGAGCATTTACACCACTAGGTCGAACTCCGACAATAATATTACCAGTATATCCAATACCTGCATTAGATATTGTAACATCTACTAATTTACCATCCCTAACAACAGGAATAAGTTTTCCATAACTACCAGATCCATCAGTAAATAGAGTTAATGTAGGTGGAGCCTCATATCCAAATCCTTCATTAGTTACTACCGCCTCTTTAATTCTACCATTATCGATAACTGCACTCACTTCTGCATTAGTTCCTGCTTTTAAATCAAATAAAGGTTGATTATCATAATTTAAAATGTCTGCTGATCCATAAGAGGAACCAGAATTAGTGATTTGTACTGACTCAATAGATCCTCTAAATAATGGTTGAATTTTAGCACTAAAATCTTGACCCGTAGCAGTAACAACTCCAATTTGACCACTTAAAGTTACTGTAAGAGGTTGATAATTAAATGAATGTTGTCCTGTACCTAAATCAACTGAAGAAAATCCAATATATTGTTTTGTATTATAATAATGGTCTTTTGCAGTAGTTCCTACTCCAACACTAGACAATTTGAAATTATTTACATCAACAGAAGTAACATAATAATCAGTATTTGAAGTTATGCCGCCAATACAATCTTTTTTGGGTCCAGTGAAAGAATAATTGAGAATTTCCCCTGATTTATATCCATGATCCTCAATGTATACCTGATTAAGAGAACTACTAATTCCTGCATTTGAAATTATAACTCTTTTCTTATTCTCATATCCAGATCCACTGTTTACAACTGAAATACTAGATATAATTCTTTTCTTTTCAAATGTTTGGAATTCATGAACCCCTTCTCCAAAACTTGTTAAAGAAACAGTATTTACACCTGCCTTAATAGCCTCTGTTGAATTAGTGTAAAGTTTGATTGTAGATACACCTACAGTATGTGCATAATAAATGGAATCAGTAGAAAGACCCCCTACAGCAACTCCACCATTTGTCTTATAAATTACTTTTTCGCCATTTTTAAATTTATGAAATGTACTAAATCCTATTGTATCATTTTCTAAAATAACCCTATCCGACCTATTTGTACCCAAACCAATTGAATTAAATTCAACATCATGATGTTTGAAAATAGTATTACTAAAAGCTTGAGCACCTTGACCATTACCACCTGTTATAGTAATAATAGGATCAGATGTATAATCATATCCACCATCTTCAACAGCAATCTCATTTAAATTACCTTTAACAGCACATAAACCTGTTGCACCTGAACCTACATTATCCTCCAAATGTAAAAGTGGAGGATTAATGATATCATAATTTCTTCCTCCAGAAGTTACATCAATTTTTTCAATAGTTCCATAATAAACAGTATCTTTTGCTTTGTAATTTAAAATTTCAACACCATTAACTAATATACCTGTTCTATTTCCTGGTTCAGTTATAAACTCACCAGCTTTAGGATTAGGAGACTTTATTTCTCTAAGCAATAATTGGTTATCTACTTTTTTATTATAAAAATCAAAAGGTTTTAAAGTATTTGAAGTAACAATACCAGATACTGAAATAAATTGATCATTATCAATATTAGTTCTACTAGAAGAAAGTTTTAATTGGTTAGCATTAACTCTCTTTACATAGAAAACTCCAGGATCCATCTGAGGAAATTTACTGGTAGTTTGAATCTTATTTCCTAAAAAGTCAGATTCTTCAGTAATAAAAGAATCATAATAAACAGGATCTCCAGTATAATACCCATGATCATCTATATCCAAGAAACTAAAAGTCTCTCCATTATAACTGCCTGTTAAAGTAAGTTTTCTATCATTAAAATCTAAAGGAGCATTTTTATAATTTGGAATGGAAGAAGAGGCAACTAAAATATCATTATTAAACTTTACATAAACGTTTTGAACATTAGCAAGATAATCATCAATATATTGATAATCGTTAAGATTAACATCAACTTTACTTCTTAAAATTTTTCTTTCAACAGTACTACTAGCACTAATAATACGACCTTGACCTTTAATAGAAAAACTATATTCACTTATAAGTTCTACAACTGAAGAATCTTGAGTGCTTCCTTGGGTATCAGTAATAACAACTTTATCACCAACTTTTAAATTATTACTATCCTTAGTTACAACAGTATAAGTAAAATCAGATTCATCTACTAAATTTACTGATACTATATCATACTTAATAGCTAAATTATAGAACCAATTGTCTACTTTTGGTCCCGAAGTAGTAATTCCTAAACTTTCTACTTGTGCAACATCATTTTTATCATAATAATAAGTATCGCTACTAACTATTGGTTCAGAAAGAACATTTCCAATTCTTACATCAACTCTACTTGTATCTCCTACACCAATATATGCATATGCATAAACATTTAATCGAATATCCTCTTTTAAGGAAATAGATTCATCACTACCAATACCAATAACACTAGTATTAGCTACTCCTACTCCATAAAACTGATTTATAGATTTAGATCGATATGTTAATATTCCCGTAATCCCAGAATCATAAGTAGTTACTAATTCTCCTGATGGAGGAAATCCAATTGTAGAGTCTACATCAATAACACTTGAACCACCTGAAACTTGTGTGATTATTTTTGTAATAGGATGAGCAGAAAATTCTCCATAAACACTTCCTCTAAGAGAGATATCTGCAGAATATCCATAATCAGTTGAAAATTGATAAAATTCTTTTTGGTCGTCAGTTATTTTCTCAATATCAGCAATAGGAGCAAATGCTTTTGTTATTCCATAATTTGGATATGCATCTTGGAATAAAGTACAATTTAAAAGTTTTGAAGGATCTCCTGATAGAGATTCAACAACCATATTTTTACCAATTCTATAATCAGCATCAGAGGGTCTAAAAAGAAAATCTCTTGGTCTTAATACCTCACAGTTTTCTCCATATAAAGCTCCAAAAAGAATTCTGAACGATTCATCACTTCCTTTTGATTGATAAAAATCTCTAACTCTAGAAACAAAAAGTCTTTGATTTAAATCCTCATCCAATTGTCTATTTTCAAAACCAGGAGAATATAAACCTTTAACTTTAATCAAAAATCTAGCAAATAATAAAGCACTTAAATTTATTATTTTGGCACCAACTACATGCCTTTGAATATTTGATTCTGAAAAAGTTAATTGATCGCTATGAAGTGAATTATAAGCAGTTACTCCACTAAATCCTCTAATACACCCTTTAAAAGCATTACTTGTTTTTTCTTTATATAAAATTATTTCATCATCTATTTTAATTAAACCATATCTGTCAGGAAATTGGTATGTACCAATAATCCCCTGAGATAAATCAAAAGATACAGGTATTTCCGTAGACCCCTGATTAATATCAGTCCTTAATTGAGTGCTATCAGAATTAGTAGTTAGAGTTACTAATTTAACATATTCATCTATATTTTGAAGAACATCAGCAGAAGCCACAGGAGCATCCTGAGAAGTATAATACTGCTTTAAAAAATCTCCCAATAATGGGAAATCATTCTGCACAAAAGAGGGAAGTTGAGACTCAACTATACTTTGTATTTGAACTCTTTGTAGATCTGTTGATATCATTTTTTGTATATGTTAGTCTTAGTAAGAATATGAAAGTTAATATCCACCACCACCTCCTCCAGTTCCACCGCCACCGCCGCCAGTTCCACCACCACCAGTTGTACCACCTCCACCACCGCCTCCAGTGGTTTGTGTTGCTGTCGGTAATCCAATTCCACTTCCACCCTGCATGGTCACTCCTGTATCGCCTTGACTTGCCTGAGCAACCATCGTGGTTGTACGTCCATCAGGATAGTATGTAACAGTCTCTGTTCTTCCTGCTGATGTGGTTGTTGTGGTATAAGAACCATCAGCATTATTAACTGTCTCACTAGTTGTAGTTACCATTCCATCAGTATTACAACCAAAATGAGGTGTACCACGAACTAAGAGATTATCACCATAGTTATCAGCAGGATCTTCAGTATCACAAGCAGCATTTACATCAATACCACTTCCATTTTCACTTCCATCATCTCCATTCCCATTTCCTAATTGTAAATAAAGGTCATGTAATCCTTGCACATTATTAGAGCAAGGAACTGCATCTATCTCAATTACAGGAAAATCATTATAAACATCAGTATCTATAATATTAATAGGAGCTAATTTTATTTCTCCATGTTCATAATCAATAGTACCTACATTTTGTTTTATAATATCTGCTTGAGTTGGTGACATTAACCTAAACAAGAAGATTGTTCCTTTTGAATGATCATCAGGATTTGGTTTGTCTGAAAGGTACATCATTCCCTGTATTCCTGAAACATGGAACCCAGTAGATCTAATATTATGCCCATCGCAGTTTTTAACAAACATACAATTTCCAAAACATAATTCATATTCCGCAAAACTATTTAACGCTACTCTCAGATCCCTTCTGATCCTTATAGATGTAATATTAGAAGTAATAGATGGATCAGCACCGTCAATCATACATTGGAATTTACTAAAATTAAAGTTTGCTCCAAATGCACCTAAAGCCCCACTATTAAGGTACTCTGCAATTGCATTTAGTATTGCATTTATAATATCATCTCTAGAATTTCCTAAATTGCAATTATAATATGCATTTATGTCTGGTTCTATATACAAATATTTTAAATCTGTCAATTCTAGGTCAATTCCACCTACATTATACTTTCTAACCGTATTTTTAAGGTTTTCTTTAAGTGCATTTGACAAATAATTACCATTTACAGGTTTTACGGCACAATAAACTTTTCCAAATCGAGGAGGACTCAATTCTTCTCCTCCATAACAAGAAATAGCCTCTGTTTCAGGGAATACATTTGGAATTAAGGCTTCATAATCATCTGCAGTAACTGCTCGGTTCTGTGATCCATATACTCTAGGACCATATTTCTTAATAGAGTTTATATCTTCTATAGGAGCTCCTCCAGTTGATCCCCCTCCTGTGACGTTAAGTAGAGAAATACCAGAGGTTAATGCTAATCCACCAGATCTACCATCAGTTAATGTTCCATTAAAGGTGAGAGAATTTACTCCATTTCCATCTGCTCCACTACATACCACATAAGAAACTTCAATAAAACTAGGAGCCTCTAGTTTTTTACCAAATATACCATCACCAAAGATCAATTCATACCTTTCTCCTTCTATTTCTTGTATCCAATAGATAGGTGATTCACTATTTACTTCAAAAAGAGTCTGATTTGTTGTATAATGACCATGACAACTCGTGACAGCACCTGTTTGATGATAAGTTCTACTGGTATTAGAGTTTCTAGAAGGTTTTACTGTAACTTTAATGGTAGTTGTATCAATCCCACTATTAGGAAGAATGAATCTTTGTTTTGGATCATAAGAATCTACTGTAAAATTAGTAGTAATATAGGTTCCTTCAACAAGTTCAATATTAGTAAATAATGCTCTATTTCTATTAACTGGTTTTACAATATCATCTAATGATATAAAGGTATAACTTTCGTTTGCAAAGGCGGTTGTAGTTGCTACGAGTCCTCTATTTAATTTAATGTTTTGAGGTTGTGAAGAATATCCTGAGGTATCTACGTAAAATGAAACATTAATTCTTGCTGCTCTTCTTGATCTAGGTAGATATCCAATGTTTTGTATTAACGAAACTACATTTTCTCGCAATGTAGCACTATCCAAGAACACCTCATTCGATACCATATTGGCATTGTAAGAGGTGATATACGTATTATAGGCAAGTATATCAATAATTGATGATAAATTAGATCCTTCAAAGTCATAATCCGTAAATTTGGAGTTGGCTCTGAGATAATCTTTTATCGATACTTTAATCTGGTCAAAATCCAGATTAGCAAAGTTAACTAATGGCATTTATCTTGTTGGTATTAGCACAAATGACAATTCTTGTACGGGAAGTTCAACCCCAATAATTTGGTAAGTGATTTTTACATCCATATTATAGGCATCAATGTCAGCATCAACGCTAACTTTCATCAATTTAACTCTTGGTTCAAAGTTTTCGATAACATTAATGATTTCTGTTCTTACAGACATTGCTGTAACGTCATCAACATTCTCAAATAAGAGATTATTCACTTGAGATCCCAAGTTTTCATTAAAAAATCGTTCTCCAGGAACGGTAAGAACCAAATTCCTAAGAGAACGAGCAATAGCTGTCTCATTTTTAATCGCAATAAGGTCATTGGTTAACGGATTAACCTTAAAAGATGCACTAACATCCTTAAATGACTTACTTATACGTTGGACAGGCACTATTATTAAGCAAATATAACTTTATTTAGCACCTTATCCACTCACTTTTTATTTACCTTGACCTCTTGTACGTTTTTTTGCCTTATTTCGAGAGGAAGCGGCATATTTCGTGTGTTTTCCACTTCCTTGACGAGTTTTTTTCGGTCGAGTTTCGATCATATCGACTCCTGTTGGACTTCTCATCACCATTTTAAGATTCCTCCACTTTTAGTTCATTAGGATCAAGATTATTTTCGTAAAAATCAGCTGATAACTCATCTAGAATCCGAGCACACTCCTCAATACTCAGATTCTGATGAATTTTATGTCCCTGATGGACAATTTGGTAAGTTTTACGAGACACGTTCGTTAGATAACACGAGTTTTTTCGTGACCAACACGTATTCTAGGGTCACACCAGATGTCATAACCTGCATCGATAGCATCTAGACAGAAACTAACGTCTTCTCCGCACATATCCTGTACTGCTCCAGACTCAAACTGTTGCATTTTAGGTGCGAACCAAGGGTATGTCATTTTCTCATCTTCAAATACACCGTTCTTGATCATTACCCAACCAAAACCTGTGTAATCTACAGTGAAAGGCTTGCGACGTTTGCTGATCGACTCCACTGTTTCATGATTCATGACTCCACCATTCTTACGGAAGTCATCTTCTTCTAACCAGTGAGCGACAGAAGTAGTTTGCCCATCCTCTGTAGCATACCAACCAGCAGATATAGGACGTTCCTCTTCTTCAGCAGGTAATGCAAGGTCACATAATTGCCAGAACTTGTTAGTATCAAAGACAATATCCGAGTCAATCCAAAGTTGGTAATCATATTCTAGTTTACCATCCCAAGGTACTTGATTTGGACCACGTAGAACATTTGCACCTAATACTTTACAACGTGCAAAGTTAACCATAGAAGAGTAATCCTGTGAGATCTGAATACTCATTCCATTCTGTACCATATCAAAGCACAGTTGTACAAAGTTCTTTAAAAAGATATATGATGTTCCTCTACCTGGAAGACAGAATACAATCTTCTTTCCTTTCCATCTTTCTTTGATAGCCGCTATATCCCAATCTGGTTCTTTAGACTTCTTGGGAGGGACTGTCTTAACAGTAAATCCTTTTGCCATAGTGTTTTGTAATTACATATCAATTATACTCGATTGTATGTATAATGTCAATATGAATCTTCTTCCCACATAGGAGTTGGGATAACCCTACCTGGCCCACCAACGCCGCACTTTGGTCCGAGTTTAATATATGATAAATCTCTTTCTGTATAATCTGTCTTTAACAACCCGACCATTACCTTTAACATCTCCCATGTCTCACCAAACTCTTCTTCATCTAAGTTGGCATAAAGACATCTATCTTGTGCATAGATGTGATAGGTTGTTTCGTCGTACATAAGTCGTCGTTGTCCTTCACTTATTATATATCAATATCAAGATAATTGCAAGTAGGTAAAAAGGTTTTGAAGTGATTACCTTACGGCGGGGGTTTTTACCTGAGAAAATTTTTGGCGGTTTTTTTATATACAGCTCGATCTGTCACCTCTGTAGGTTAGGGTAGTTTGCTTTTT
>Ga0114932_10003120_pt1 | contig 16606 bp, 17 predicted proteins | sample 2SBtaG_2_FD_87286 | JGI IMG/M metagenome (GOLD analysis project Ga0114932, IMG submission 87286) | Deep subsurface microbial communities from Kolumbo volcano to uncover new lineages of life (NeLLi) - 2SBTROV12_ACTIVE470 metaG | ecosystem: Environmental > Aquatic > Marine > Volcanic ... | reverse complement strand
CAATATTGTTACATATGTAACAACTACATTGATCGCATTTACGACCACAATGACAATCGTGTTTGCATTCAAAACAATACGTTTTCATTATTCTATTATTAATTTTTTTATTGAGTAAGATCCATCAATATTTGTTTCTAATTCTGCCATAGATTTTATACATTGGTATTTTATGTTACCACCAATTTTTAAACCACGTTTAGCAACGCGTGCCCCTGCTAAACATTCAGACATAGATTTTTGTATACGAGCTTCCTTAATTTCTCCTCCTATTATCATAAGTAAAGCTACCACCATTTCTGTCATTGGTGACTTCCGTTTGCTCTAACTTTATCTTTTAATGCTTCTACATCAGACAATAGTTTTTCTAATTGTTTTTGAGTAAATTCTATGTTGACTTTGTTTGTCATATTCTGTTCTTGATTTTTTTGTAATTTTTCTACGTCAGAAAAAAGTGCTTCTAAGAGCATGTACTGCTCCTGATCCGTGGGCAATTGTTCACTTTTCTTAAGAAGATCAGCTTGAAATAATTCTCTTGACGTTTCTAACGAGGTGAGTCTAGCTGTAATCTCTGTGTATGCGAACACGCCAGCCACAACGCCCGCGATTATCATGAGCATGTTCTTGACGGGCATACTTACAGAAGTATTCTCGCTTATTTTCATCTAGGCCCTTGCCAGTCCTCTGGTTTAATAAAATTTTCTTCTTTATATTTTTCTGCAGCTTCCTTCTCTGCTTTTAATTTTGCTAACTCTTCGTCAATTTTTTCTCTATCTTTCATACGTTTAACATACACGTCATAGTCTGGTCTTTCATGATCATACTTAGACCATAAAGCTTGTGCCTCTTTACCAATCTTACCATCTATTGGACATGGTGTTCCTGCTTGTATCATAGACTCAAATACTCTTTCATCCTGACATAGTATAGCAACCGCAGCCACTTTCATACCAAAATCATTTAATATTCTTGCTAACTTTAATCTTTCACAATTTTTATCTATTGTGTGTTTACCACCACTAACACCTAAACCAAATGTTTGAACTCCAAGAGACACGCCCACAGCACAAACATCTTGTGTCATAGAATTGTATGATGGTGCACTAGAACTTGGTGGTGCAGACTTTACGTTAGAGTTTGTTGTACTGTTTGTCGTGCTATTAGAACTTGACCCAGACTGGTACGTTGTTGTAGCAGTTGATGTATAACCGCCTTCAATAGCTGTATTAGATCCTGATGTGTTTGTTTGTGTAGATCCACTATACGCAGGTCCACCACAAAAAGCTAAAAGAGTTAATAAAAGTATTAGAACTCCTGTAAAATAATAATTATTTTCTACAGTTTTAGTTCTCATTTTTTTTCTCAATCTTCGAATCTTTACATTTACAGCCTTCACAAGTACACACTCCGTATTCATCTGCATGTAGTTCATTATCTTCGCCACAATGGCAAGGATGATGACACTCATTACAGAATTGTCCTAATGTCATTTTAGGTAAAGTATTATTATTGATGCAACTATTGCGCATCTGTAAATTAGAATTATTCTATTATTAGGTAATTCTATTGTTTTTAAAATATTTTTAATCATGTTTTTTCTCCTCAATTTCGTAAAAGAAGTCGTCAGTATCGGCAGTTTGCCACTTGCCTGTGTCTTCTACGTTCCATTCTGATGTTTGCACTTTCCACTTAGGAGTCTCGTCTTTGACCGTAAATGACGGTAAATTCCATATTATCCTGTTATTTGGCTGTGCTGCATAGTTGCCATCATCTAAGGCAAGTATGTGAGCGCACTTATGTTCGTGCGGTATTTCCGAGTGTTCGGTATCTAATATATTAGACTCTGGGTGTGCAAAGTCAACAGTAAATAAGTATTTACCGTGATGCCATTGTTTGTCTTTACCTATATATTTTCCAGATGTGCCTTGTATTATATCCCAACTAGTAACAGCAGGATAATAACTAAAACAATTCCAAAGCTGAAGTTCATCAAGTCTACGTTTAGGAACATCTTCTTGTCTAAAACCCCTCTGTATGAAGGCAGATATCGGGAGACGATAAAAGATAGCCCCGTTCTCCATAATCGCATGAAATAAAATAGCACTTCCAGCAATAGATGATATGCCGAATACAATGCAGTCTTCGACTTCTCCATGATGTTTTTTAAGATCATATAAATACTCCCTTCTTATTTGTGCATATGTTGCGGGTATATTTGCATTTAAGTAAGCCATAGTCAATCCTCATTTTATATCTCCCCAGTTCTTACCAAATTCATAATCCACTTTGTTTGGTATTTCTAATTCAACTGCGGATTCCATAATCTCTTTTATACGTTTAGCTTTTATATCATCTTCCACAGATATATCTAGTTCATCATGCACTTGTATGTGTGCAACAATGCCCTCCTTATATAGTTCTAACATAGATTTTTTTGTCATATCTGCAGCACTACCTTGAATTAATTTGTTCAAAGCTTTGTAAGTATAAGCACGCTTGATACTTGCTCCATGTTCCTGTCTAGCCTGATCAAAAGGTAACGCCTTGTGCATACCAAACTTACTGGGTTCCCATAAGTGAAACCTGCACAGTCTACCAAGTAAAGTTCTTATTTGTCCACGTTGTTGCGCTCTATTTGATACAGAGTTCATTAATGATTTTACAAACGGAACTCTCTCATGATAAATTGTAAATAGTTCATCTGCTTTTTCTTTAGATACTCCTAACTCTGCTTGTAGTTTTGCTTTACCCATACCATAAAATAATCCAAGATTAATTGTTTTAGCTTGACTTCTTGGTATGTCTGCCATCTTTGCAACGACAGTATGAAAGTCTGCATCATCATGCATGTAAGAATCTTTAACACTAAAGACACTTGTATCTTGATCAAGGGATGCGTAGTGAACTACTAGTCTTGGTTCTTGTTGACTATAGTCAAAGCATCCCCACTCGCAACCAGACTCAGGTATAAAGAGGGATCTGATCAATGGACCCAAGTCTTTGTTGCGGGCAGGAATTTGTTGTAAGTTAGGATTAGAGTAACTAAACCTACCAGTTACTGTTCCTCCTGTGTCCGATCTAATTTGATTTATATCGGCATGTATTCTACCATTATGTTCGTGTTTTATAATAGTATCTATGAATGTTGTATGTGCCTTGTTTATTTCTCTAGCTTTTGATATACATTGCACTAAAGGATGTTCATGTGTAGAGAGAAAGTTTTTAGTAAAAGAAGGTGCTTGTGTTTTTAAAGTTCTCTCGTATTCTAAATTTAATTTATCAAACACTTTCGCAATCGATCTTGCAGCCCATATTTGAACGTCTACTTGTGTTTCTTTATGTACTTGTTGTAGCAATTGTTTTTCTTGTTCAGCTAACTGCTGTTTTAATGTGTGAGCTTTTTGAACGTCTACTCTTACTCCTAAAAAACGCATATCAACCAAACAAGGAAAAAGATCGGTTTCCAAATCAAAAATAGATTTTAAGTCTTGATCTTTTATTTCTTTTTGCATAGCTTTCCACAAACCTAAAGTCAACTCTGCATCACGTTCAGCATAATTACCAACATACATTGCAGGCATCTTCCACATGTCAGCTTTAGGATCCACACCCCATTCTTTTGCAGCGTTGTTTAATTCTGTTTCGTTTTTACCTTGACTTAAATAATCCCAACCCAGTGATCCAAGATCGTATCTAAACCTATTTTCATTTACGAGTGATGCTGCAATCATCGTATCAACTATTCGACCATTAATTTTTATACCCATGGCTCTGATCCATGACACATCATACATGGCATTGTGAAATATTTTTGTAGAAGTAGTTTTACAAATGTCTGTAAACCATTGAATTACTTTACTTTTTTCTAGATTACCACCACCCTCATGATCGAATGGAAAGTATCCAGAGTAGCCATCTGTTGCAACTGCAATACCTACGACCTTACCCTTACCAATCACAGAACCAGATCCCATAGTTTTTAAATCTGGGTCATGTGTTTCTAAGTCAATTGCAATCTCTTCACAAAATCTTAGATCCGGAAACTCTTTGGGTTTAACCCACTCCGTTTGTGCTTTAAATATCATTTATAATCTCGTTCAATTATCATTTCTAAATAATGTATGGCTTTCAATATGTCATCCTTTTTCCCCTTGTGCGGGTGTCTGCATATGTACTTTATAGCGTTACCCTCTGCAAAAAGCAACTTATTATCATTTATAAACTTAGAAGGCTGTATTTTAAACCCAATGTAATGTGCACCAGAAATTTGTTTGTCATATGCACTCATAATTTAAACTCCTTAGATTTGTTTTGTGATTTTATTAAATATAAATTTTTCATAGTTCGTGTAATGCCTACATACCAAACCCTGTATTCTTCATCTTGTTTAGCTGCAGATTTTTTTGCTCCTTTAATTGTGTTTGCTGTTTCATTTAAAAATAATACTACGTTTGTGGCCTCACCACCTTTTGCTCCATGTATTGTTGACACTTTTATTCTTGCATCCTCTGTAGGATTTTCACCATTTAATAGTAATAACTTCATGTAAGTTATTTGACTGTCTGTTAGTTTGTTAAATACATCATACCATTTTAAAGATAAGTTCATTGAACCCTCTATTCTCTCTCTAATTCTTTGTACTTGTATCTCTGGTAGCTCTATCTTTTTTTGTAACTTAGACCAGTTCTGTATGTCTTCATATAAACTCTTACCTATACTATTACCCTGTGCAGTATTAAAAAAGAAACCTTTCTTTTTTAAAAAAGTAATAACAGGTTTTAATAATGATTTAGTTCTTGTTAAAATTAACCAGTCACCTTTAGACATATCTATGTCAGATAGTTTATATCTTTCAAAAATTTCTCCAGATTCAGCCTTTGGAAAATACTCTTTGTCAATCCTATTTTCTTGTATTCTATCAATGACATCTAATGCTTTTTTCTGTATAATAGTTGGCACTCTTTCTGATTGTTTTAGAGGTATCTCCTGCGCCTCCCAATTTATAAAAGAATCTACATCTGCACCAGCCCAACCAAAGATAGCTTGGTCATCATCTCCTGCAACCCATACATCACAATCTGTATCTTTCTCAATCTTTTTTATCATAGACCATTGTATTAAAGATAGATCCTGCGCCTCATCTACAAAGATAACATCAAACTTAGGTGAAACACCTTTATCTAAAAACTTTTGTATCATGTCAGTAAAATCAATCAGACCAAATACTTTCTTATAGTTATTTATCTCTTGTTCTATGGCATCTAGTTTATCTCGTTCTATTCTTGATAGGTGTTCGTTTCTATCTAATTGATCCATAACAGATATCTCTCTGACTCTTGCAAGGTTTATCATGCTTAAATATTCACTGTCAGATGAAAAGATACCGTTCCAGTTGTTGGTTTCATATGATGCATACTTTATTTGTATGCCACAAGTCTCACCTATTACTTTATAATTTAGTTCTTGCATGACGTTTTCTTCTTTGAGGCCAAGAGTATTAAATGCCAAAGAGTGTAGTGTTTGAAAGTATCTTATATCTTTCTTTGTAAGTTCTGTTTTTACTTTTAAGAATCTATCTCTTGCCTCACCTGCAGCTTTACGAGTGAATGCAAAGTAACCTATTTTATTTAAAGGCACACCTATATCAGAATATCTTTGTACATTATTTAACAGTCTTCTAGTCTTACCTGTACCCGGTGGACCTACAACTTTATATCTCATTAGTAGTTGTCTCCTTTTCTCTCCACTGGTTTGTATTCTATTTTATCTATATGCATCTGTTCTAATCTACACACTTTGACAGTTTTATTATCTATGTTTAAAGAGTGACTAAACTCTACACCACACTTATCTTTTAATTTTTGTGCTATTCTATCTTGTGGTATTTTCCAACTTGTACCTAGATGATCTATAAAAGAATTAAATCTAAAGTAATGATAACCCTCTTCTGTTAAACATGACCCACTATTTATCTGTATTCTTTTTTTAGCCCTTGGTCCATTTACACAGTATTGATACAGCTCTTCTTTTAATATATCCTCTATCTGTGTTCCTGCAGGCGGTGATATTTTAATGGAGTTCTTTCTAATCTCTGTCAGTTTTGCTCTAAAGTCTTTTGCTTTTAGTGGTTCATGATAGATACCAGTTTGCTCCCATATCAAATCTAATAGTTCTGTCTGCTTTGTTATCAGTCGCCTGTTACCTGCTATCACTCCAGCTTTTGTACCATCTGGTAATGCCACGTTAAACCTGTACTCAGGTTCTGCATACATGATAATCTCAAAGTCTGTAATATCAGGAAACATGGTGATGCTGTCTGATTTGACACCGAATGGTCTAGAGTAACATAGACTACGCATACATTTACTTTGTATTGGATCTTCATAGCATGTATGACCTGCTGTATCTTTTTTCCATGCAGTTAGCTTGGTATCTAACTTAGCTTTATCCCATGGGTCTTCTAAATAATTATAGTTTGCTTTTGCAACATGATCTGGCCATTTATCTTTGTATTTCTTTTTAGCAAAGACCATGTAATTATACATGAACCTATCTCTACCATCGTCTAACTTTCTCTTTGAACATAATGCTAGACATGGTGGACCATCTTCAAACTCTTCGCTAGTTCCAACTAATATATTCTTGTATGTCTCTGTTACTAATTTTTCTAAATCGTCTTTGCCTATTTTGTTTTGATTTGCAAACTCTACAAATTTTGGTAGGTCTAATTTGTTATTGTCTTTATCTACAGCGTATCGGTGTGTATGTCCGTTGTTGTAGTATGGTAAGTTTATAAAGTTACCTGGTTTTATGTCGCCTTTGTCATCTTCCTTTAGTTCTTTCTGTTTAGGAAAAACCTCTGTCGTGGGATCTAGTCCAAGAGGCAGTAGAAAAGATTTTAATGCCGATATTAAATCTATTGCTGGTATTGGTTCTTTTAAAAATAAATAACAATGCAAGCCACCACTCTTTGATAGCAAAGGTATCAAAGGTAGTTTGTATTGTTGAAATAGTGCTAAGTAGTTTTCTATTTTAAATTTAGAATAGTTTTTAGGATCAATATCTATGCAGCCAAACGTAGTTGTTTTATCTAATCTGCATGGTTGTATACCTATGGATATCTTACCCTGTACGTGATCTCTATAATCACCTTGTGTTATGGGTCGTCCTGCCCATTCGTAATTCGGTTTAAGTTTATTTTTTTCTGTATCTAACTGAGCTGAAGACATGTCCGCTATACCAAAATCACCTTGGTATCCCGTGAACAATTCTATAAAATCATCAACCATAAAGATCCCTGGGTGGGGTGGCTCCAGTCTCCCTTTACCACCCCTATCTTTCTTTCAAGAAAGAATTAGTAGTTAGCGTCCTCTGTTGAGGCTTCAGCTTTTTGTTGACCTCTTTTTAAAGAACTATAGAATTCTTTAGCCATTTGATAGAGGCTAGCATTATCTACCTTTCTTAACAGACTTACGCTGTAACCATGCCAAGAAAAACTACCAGAGTTTTCTACTGAGTTTAATTTATATATCCTAGAAAATCTTGGTGCAGGCACCGACTTTCCACTACTAGGATCACTTTCAAACTCGTTCTCTATTAGTGAGTTCCATTGTCTACTCGTTTTTAATTGAGTAGTCTTCATGGTCATCAAAGCCTTCTCAGGCTTATTACCTAGAATGATAACAAAGTGGTTAGCTGTTTTGATAATCTCATTACCATTAGCTAACATGTCCTTGTTTCTATCATTCTGTGTTGTTTGAGACATGATCTCAGGCCCTCGATCATTATGCACAGGTCTGCCTTCTGCTTTTTCAAAAGGTGCCCATTCAGGGTATGTCATCTTATAGTAAACAGGTATAACCTCTATACCTTTTTCACCATCATACAGTTTCTTTGTAACTGTATTATAGAACATACCAGGCTCTGCGCCTTCCACATACTTTGCATGTTTCTTTTTAGTCTCGTATGAACCTGATTGTAACAGCTTCAAAAAAGGTAATGCTAAGTCCTCTTTGTCAATGTTTTCTAGACCCATGCCTGAGTCTTTTACAAAGTCCAAAGTCGCGACTTGACCGCCTTCCTTCTTTACTACGTCTCTTGCTTCTTCACTCATCTTATTTACTCCTTGTTATTTTTGTTTTGTTTCCCTTAAACAGATTGAAATGTTCAGAGGGTAAGTCTAAGTTTTTACCGACTCGCTCTCTGTATAGTGCTTTGAGAGTCATGGGCTCTACCTTCAACTTTTGTTGGGGCTGATACCCATTACTCTCGGCAAGGTTAGCGTAATCACGCGCCTTGTTATCTTCGTTACGACCAAAGGAAACAGTGATTTCGTTCTTAATCAAATCACCTAGGTCGTTGTTTCGAAGCCAGTTGTATGCGCCATCTCTTTTATCAAGAGGTATAGTTGCGCTGTAAATTTCTTTTACCTCGATTGCAGATCCATCTTTTAACTTCATTGTCTTTAAGTTCATGGACTCCATAATCTCTGGTATCACTTGTTGTGATAACTTATCTGCATGTGCTTTCTTTGCAGATAATTTTTCTTCTTCCTGTTTAATTTCATCCTCTAGCTTTTGTAGTTCAAGAACATGGCTAGATAATGTTTCAGGATTTGTTATGTCGTTTACCTGTTGAGGTGCATCCTCGATAAACATTTTTTGTAAGTTACTCATCTGTATTACCTTTCTCGTAAAGATTGATTGATATAGGATAGTAAGTCCTTTCTTGTTTATCCCATTTTAGTAAATTATATTTACCATTGGTCATGTCAGAAACTATAGAACATGCAACACCAATTATAGCAGGGTCTCCTGTAAGAAGTAAATAATCATCTTCGTTAAAATTTTTTAACAACGATCTTAGTTTAAAAACTAATGGACCTGGAGAAAAAATTATTTGCGAAGACTCTGGTAGTAAAAATTTAAACTGACCATATTTAGATGCACCCATAATATTTATTCTTGGGTTGCCTTCTCTAGTACCTGGTACTTCCTGTATTATGTATACTATACTTTCTTTCATGTGTTGACATATAATCGATCATAGATTATATGTCAAGCGATACAGGAGAAAAATTATGAATTATAAATTTAAAACTAAACCATACGCACATCAGCTTAGGGCATTAGAAATGTCATGGGATAAGAAATGTTTTGCTTATTTTATGGAGATGGGTACAGGTAAATCAAAGGTATTAATAGATAATACGGCCATACTTTATGACAATGGTAAGATCAATGGTGTTCTAATTGTGGCACCAAAAGGTGTATACAAGAACTGGTATAGTTCTGAAATACCAACACACCTACCAGATCACATAGAAAAAAACATGGTGTTATGGCAGGCCAATATTACAAAACAACAACAAAAATATTTAGATACTTTATTTAAAACAGGCACAGATTTACATATATTAATTATGAATGTTGAGTCTTTATCAACTAAAAAAGGTGTAGACTTTGCAGCTAGATTTTTAAATTCACATAGAACCATGATGGCCATAGATGAGTCTACAACTATAAAAAATCCAACAGCTAAAAGAACTAAAAATATTGTAGCACTAGGAAAGTATGCACAATATAAAAGAATACTAACGGGTTCACCAGTTACTAAATCACCACTTGATCTATACACACAATGTGAATTTTTAGACCCATGGTTACTAGATCATCAATCTTTTTACTCGTTTAGAACTAGATACGCTGTTATGAGAAAGATGAACTTTGGTGGTAGATCCGTTGAAATACCTGTTGGTTATAAAAATCTTGGTGAACTATCTGATAAACTAAAACCTTTTTCTGACAGGGTATTAAAAGATGACTGCTTAGATTTACCTAAAAAAACTTTTATGAAAAGAACTGTACAACTAACACCAGATCAATTTAAAGTATATGAACAAATGAAGAAAGAAGCACTAGCTGTTATGAACGGCAAGATGACAACCACTGCAAATGCACTGACACAGTTAATGCGATTACAACAAATTACATGTGGCCATTTTAAAGCTGACGATGGCACTACACAGGAAATAAACAGCAATCGTTTAGACGAACTAATTAATGTATTGGGTGAACTAGAGGGTAAAGTTGTTATATGGGCTCATTGGCAAAGTGATGTCAGACAAATTATAAAAGCAGTTGTTAAAGACTTTGGAAACAATAGTTTCGTTGATTACTATGGTTTGACACCACAAAATGAACGACAACAAAATATAAAAAGATTTCAAGAGGATGATGCATGTAGATTTTTTATAGGCACACCACAAACTGGTGGTTATGGTATTACACTTACAGCAGCTAGTAATATGGTTTATTATTCTAATGGTTATGATCTTGAGAAACGACAACAATCAGAGGCTAGGATAGATCGTATAGGCCAAGAAAAACCTATGACATATATTGATATTATTTGTGAAGATACAGTTGACGAAAGAATTGTAAAAGCTTTACGTAAGAAAGTTAATATTGCAAGTCAAGTTATGGGTGAAGAGTTAAAGGCTTGGATCTAAAGTTTTTGTAACAACACTACAATTACACCACCCATACCAGTCATAACAGAACCCATAGATACCAGTAGTATTCTCTCTATTCTAGTTATCTGTCCCTGTAGTTCTTGCATACGATCGTAAGTTTGCTTTTGCATGATACGGCAAAGCTTTTCGTGTGACTCTATTTTTTGTAATGCGTCTTGTTTAGCTGGCATACTTACCTACTAAATAACATATTGGTTCTAATATTTTTCTATATACTCTACCTAATACATGAACCTTGCCCCTTGATTCTTGTCGAATGTCTATAGTTCTATGCACTGCAATATGTTCTAATATTTTTTTAAGAACAATATTTTTCTTAGATAGTCTTACAAGTGGTAAGAATATTTTGTGATATCCTTTTTGATACTCAGGAGATAAATTATCCCTTGCATATTTTATCCATATTTTATTTCTAAAAGATCCAAAGCCATAAGACTCATTCATCATGGTGCAGACTATCTTGCCGCCGCCTCCGCCGCCTCCGCCGCCACCTCCGCCGCCACCTCGTTGACTTGGTGGTCCAGCTTGTCCAGCAGTTGATACAGCTGCAGGTGAGCTACCTCTTGGACTTTGACCTTGTTTAGTTGGAGCCGTAAAACCAGTTGATGGTGGGCCACTTGGTGCAGGTTTATCATCTCTTCTATCTCCACCCGGTCTGTCTGTGCCTGTTGGTGGATCATCAACTTGATCAAACTCAAAATCTCTCATAATGTTCGGACCTTTTGTGTATAGATCTTCCATTTTTTCTAAATCTTCTAAAGTTCCTATTTGTTCTCCAGATTGATCTAATTGACTTCTAAGTTGATCCTCTGTTATTGATGGAAGCCCTCCTGTGTCTATAAATCTACCTTCGTCTTCACCTTCGACACCTGTATCTACACCTAGTCCCAACGCTTCAGCTACTTTACTAGCTTTCAGTTGTGCAGAATAATCGTCTAAAAATTGATCACGTTCATCCACATCTCCTGAAAATAAATCTAATCTACCTTTTTCTGCTTCTTTACCTGCAGCTAAATCTGCTAATTTTTGTATGTTGGTTGTTGTTCTACCCAACTCATCACTGTAACCTGTTGCTAGAATTTTAGGTGTAATGTTTCCTGCCTCTATTTGATCTAATTCTTCTTTTGTAAAACCGTATTGTCTTGAAAGTGTTTCTCTAACATTTGCTATTCTAGTGTTGTATGCTTCTTGTAGTCCAAATTTTGTAGGCTCTCCTAATCTACCACCTGTTATTGTGTTTAAAAAACCACCTGATACAGGATTGTACCCTGCCATTAATCCTGAAGCGATAGTGCCTGCACTAGTTCTATCTGGATAAAGTTCATTTAATGCTCCTATTCTTGGATCTTGTGGTGGTAATATGTCTTTTAAAAAATCAATCACAAATGTGATTGGTCCACCTACTGCTTTGTTAATAGCTGCTTTTAAAAGTGCTTCTTGGGCATTAAAACCTGTTATGCCTAATTTTGCTAAAAGTCCTTCTGGATTGTCTACATCTTCTTGTGTTACAATATCTAATTTTTCTCTTGGATCAGCTAAGGTTCCCGCAACATCAGTAAAGTCTCCTCCTGCGTAAACATCTCTCATAGAAGAAGTGGTTGTTCTTGGAAGAATTAAATTATCTCTTGTTTGTGGTAGCATGCCAGTTGGATCAATGGGTTGACCTGACGGTGAAACAGGATTTCTATTTTCTCTATCTAAGTCTGCTTGTGTGACTGGTATTTCACCCGGCGCAAATACAGGACCTGTTTCTCCTACCCTAAGTCCTATGCCTTGATCCACTAATTGTTGATTTCTAAAATCTGTGCTTACAGGTCTTAAATTAAATTTAACTAATTCATCTTGTGTACGAGGTATTTCTCCTAGCGCTACAACAGGATCACCTATTTGATCTTGTAACCCGATACCTGCATCTATTAATCTTTGTTCCTCTGCGGTGTTTCTAGGATCGCTTCCAACGCCACTACCTCCGCCGCCTGAGCCTCCTCCCCCGTCGCCTGTTTCTGGTGTTCCAGTAGCTGGTGGTGTAGCTGCCTCTGTATCTGCTAAAGGTAGGCCATAACCAAACAACTCATTTAAGTCTGATAGATAACTGAAACTTGTAGGGTCGTACGATATACCTGGATAGTCTGCAATCGATGCTAGTAGTCTTGGATTAGTATCTGTTTGTGTTCTTAAACCAGATACGTCTATACCTTCATCTACTAAACTAGGGTCGGTTACTATTAATGATTTTAAATCTTCGCTAGACATTATGCTAGTCCTCTTTGTCTAAGTTTTAAAACTTTTTCATCTTCTCGTAAAAAAGCAGATTCCGTAGGTGTTAAACCTGATGCTAGAGTCTGGACTCCTGTTGGTGCTTGAGCTAATAGGTTAGGGTTTACGTTTGCTGTTTGTAGTGGTTGTATTGATCTTACTGGCGCTGAAGTTAAATTTACTGTATCCTCTTTTTCTTCAGTAGAAAATTTTTCATAATTAAAGTAGTTTCTAGATAAAGGAGATGTATCATCTTCTAACTCTTTGTTTAATTCTATTAATGGTATCTCTTCTAAATATTCTCTGTACAGTTTAAAATTATTTTCTTCCTCTTTAGTTTGACTATTACTAATCATGGCATCAACCAATTTTAAAGTTGCTGTTTTTATTTGACTTCCTGTAGAATTAGGATCTAAAGCTGTCATAACATCTTGTAACGCCTTAGGATTATCTAAAAAATTAGATGTTCTCCTTGCTAAATAAATAAGAGCACCCCCTCTAAGAGGATTTTGATATGATGTGTATCCCATAGCGAATCCACCTAATAAAGATTTAGTACCCCCTAAAACAGCTCTTCTTGAAACAAAAGATGATACATCTGGAATAGTTAACCCAGCATGATTTTTAGCAATCGCAAAAAAATCATCTAAATTTTGTAAAGTTAAATTAGAACCCTTTAACATAGACTCTAATAATTCTCTTCCTGCCTTAGTATCCAATCCTAAATTAGCTTCAAATTTAGCGGGATCAAACATCAATCCTGTTTTGTCTGGTTCACTAAATTTAACTAAAGAGTTATCATATCCTCTTTGTAGTCTTGCTCTAACAAAATTTTTGTATTGTGTGTCTCCAACTAAAGACCTTAAATCATCTAAAAGTTGAGGTGTAACATTTCTATTTGCTATTAAAACTTTCCCTAATTGATCTGCTGTTAAAGAACCTTGAACTTTAAAACCAGGACCAAAAATATTTTTATCTACTTTTTTAAATTCTCTGGCAGCTGGACTATCAAATGCTGTCATACCAGGAACGATCTTTAATTTAACACCTTCTTTTTTAGCCATATTTTTAATAGAAGCAGTTATCATTGAGTTTTGTAATCCTTCAGAATAAACTTGATTAGCAAATTTTAATTTTTGCGGTATTTGCTCTAAATCTTTTGGGTCTAAAACTTTTTTAAAAGTGTTTATGTATGATTTTTTAGTTAATAAATTTAAATCTTTTTCTAAATTTATTTTAAATCCTGTTAAAGCTTTTATATCAACAGGTTCAGTTTTTCCTCTTTTTGCAAATGACTCTATGTTTTTATTTAATGCTTTATATTGAGCCACTGTTATATATTCAGGTATATCTAAATGTTGCTTTGCCCATTTATACATGGCATCTTTTTGTTGTGTCGTAGCTACTTTACCAGATCTTAAAGTTATATCACCTTCATCAACTACTTTAATGAAGGAGTTAATTGAGTCTTTAAAATTTTTTGTAGATATAATGGGTGCTCTTACTTTATTAACAGATTTATAAAAATCATCATAAAAAAAACCAGATACTCTTCTAAAATCATCAAAAGTGGTTTGGGCTGCTTTGGACATGTCCACACCTAATTTAGTTAATGTTACATTGGGAGCAAACGTATTTAAAGCATCGTTTGCAGTTTTGTTTAATATGTCTGCTTTTCTAGCAAAACCTTTTTTTATTGGAGCCCCAACGAAAGGAAAAACTCCTATTACTCTACCATAAGATTTTGAAATAATATTACCAGTGTCACTTAAACTAGCTGGATAACCCATTCTTTTTGCTGCTTCATATAAAGGTTTTTTACTTTTATCTGCAAAAACAACTCTTTTAATAAAAGTTCCCATGCCAGGTATTTTAGCAAAAAAAGTTTGTAATAAACCTTCTCTTTGAAAATCTTTTTTAGCCTTACCAGTTTGTGTTATAAAGTCAGTATCCTCATCAGTCAAAGCTGATTGAACAATATCATATACTTGTCCCATACCAGCAGAACCTAGTGTTCCGCCTGCAACACCACCTGGTAAACTTCCAGCAAGTGTGCCAGGCACAGATCCACCTATGGCTCCTATGGCTTCAAAAGTCGATCTACCACCAATTTTTTCCAAACCTTCAGCCTCACTTAATTCAGATTCAACTGCCTCTGAAAAAGAACCTTGATCTTCTAAAAGATCTAAAATTAATTGTTGCTCCTCTGCGTTTGGAACATCTCCTTCAATTTCTACTTGACCCAATCCTTCTACTGGAATTATACCCATACTATATTCCTTATTATTCTAGTGGAATTTTACGATAAACACCGTCAATAAATTCCAATTTAAATTTTCGTTTTTTGCCTTTGCCTAATTTTACAGGTTTATCATCAACGGCTGTTACTCCTGCAAGTTGAGACATAAGAGTATTAAACTCTTGTATTTTAGGATTTAATGCTGCGGCTATCTCTTCGTCTGTTTTACCAGCTGATTTAAGTCTGTTTCTAGCAGTGTCTAAAAATTCTCTAAATATTACAGGTAGTCTATCTCTAATTTTTGCAGCTCCTCCTAAACCAGTTAATTCAGTGTCTTGTTTAGCATCTCTAATCATATCTTTCATTAATCTGTCCTGAGGATTTCTAGTTCTAGCTAAACGAATTGACATGGCATTTTCTAAAGGTTGAATTTTTGAAAAATCTGGATTTCTAATCATATCGTAAACACCCGCTTCTATACCCCCATCAGCCGCTGATCTTAAAGAACTATCAAAAATACCTTCTAATTCAGTCGCTACATCTTTACCGATACCTAAAAATTTACCTTTGAAACCAAAAGCATCTGGACTTCTAACACCAAGCTTTGCAACATCAATCATAAAATCCATGGATTCAACAGCATAATTTCCAGCTTTTAAAGCTGCATCAATATTTGCTTTTGTTGCAAACTCTCCACCCAATGCTTCCGTTCTAATAGTTGCTGCTTTAATGTAAGCATCTCTTTCATCACCCGTAAGTCCCAAAGCATCAGCATTTTTTTCTGCTGTAGTTCTTAAATCTTTTTCTGGAAAAATTGATTTTCTCATGGCCGCCTCATACTCAGGGCTGCCTGGAGGAAAACCGGCTGCTTCTAAATTTTTTTGTTTTTCTGTTCTTACGTCTTTAACTGGTTTTAAAGCCTGTCCTAAGACTGTAGACACAGCTGCCGATTTTCTTTTATCTCTAATCGCTCTTATCTTGTCATCATCACTTACAAATTTTTTATATCCTAAACCTAAAGCATCTATTGGATCTACCCCCGAAGCTAAAGCAAAACCAACTTCACCTATAGGTAGTCTTGTTTTAGGTAGCGGTGCAAATCTGTCTTGTAGCCCTGTAAGCAGTCCTATGTTTGATCTTATTTCATCTTCTGTCATGCTACCAAATCTATCTGTCCCTTTACTATACTGCTCCCTATCCACAACATTAGACATGATACCATCATTAGACTGTCCGCCTCTTTTAAACATTGGTCTTTTTAATATTCTTGACATTATCTTTTAGCTCCAAATATTCTGCCATATATATCAGCACCTGCTAAACCTAAACCTAGTGCTGTCATCAATGGACTTGCGCCTGATGCTTGTTCAGCTTGAGTTGGAGCCAGTTGAACTGATCCTGCTCCTGGTGTTAAACCTGTAATACCTTGACCAAACATAGCTAACCTATCTCTTGGATCTTGTACTGCCATGGCTGCCGCTTGTCTTTGTGCATCTAGTACAGCTTGAGTTTGTGCTTGTTGCTGTGATCCTAATGTGCCAAGACCAGATATCTGTGCTCTACTAAAGTCTTGTGCT